>Ga0182742_1000150_pt1 | contig 133110 bp, 135 predicted proteins | sample eDN5th37CBELigMG_FD_128880 | JGI IMG/M metagenome (GOLD analysis project Ga0182742, IMG submission 128880) | Enriched Miracle-Growth compost microbial communities from Emeryville, California, USA - eDNA 5th pass 37_C BE-Lig MG (version 2)... ... | reverse complement strand
TGCCCAACAGGAGTGTATTTTGATAAGGGGATGTTGGCAAGTGGTTTTTTAATTTATGCAGCCCCTACGGGTCTGCATAAATTAACTGCCATAACCTACATTTTTAGTCTGCCATAAACAATCCGATATTGATTTGTCCGAATCAAGAGCAACAATTCCAAATATCTTTGAAAATATCACCAAAAATGAACCAGCCGAAGAACAGCAACCTACTAAAGAAAAAATTTTAAAAGATATTAATTCCCCAGATGCGATTATAAACAGTTGGTGTGATGGGACAGGCCCCATAGGGGACTGCAGAGTTGAAACATATAAAGAAGAGCGCATAGTTACTAAAAAACAATACCTTTATTCAGAATGGAGACCTGATATTGAGATTATTGGAGATATCCCGGTACCTATTTTTAAAAAGGTTGACATTTGCTATATTTTATTTGACAAATATAGAACTCCAAGATACCGTTGTGATTATCAAGGTTGTGTAACTTATGTAACAGGACCAAAAGAATATGTTGGTGAATTCGCAAGTCCAGATATGGATTGCGATGATTTGCCTGATGTTGGGCAAAAATTCTAAGTTTATAGTTAAACGTCCGAATTGATTTTCGGGCGTTTTCGCTTTTTTCAGCGATACCCCGGTTACTACGAAATGTCTATGTAGAGAGGAGAATTCTCCCTCTGTCACCCCAAATCACGGTCTCGTCCCTGTTCCGATTAACTTCCCAATTCTCTTAGTTCGGATTCTACGAAAAAAAGATGTACTGTAACTCAATTGCCAACTAAGAATGGGATGATTCGATTTGATTTTTTCCGTGGATGTTGGACAAAACCTTAGTATCCACACATAACCCTTTAATCATTTGAGATAAATACAGAGTAACATTGTTCTGTCCCCACGCAAAAGAGACATGGAATGCAAGCGCACCCATGTCTCTTTTCTATTCCTGACGCAAGTCTACTTGCTCCAATTCCACCACTTTTGTCTTTTTGCTCCATTTATACCCCAGCCAGACGATCAGGAAGAGCGGCAGGCCGATGTAGGAGACAGCCACGCCGTACCAGTCGATGGTGTCGCCGAGGAACGCCCCGTAGTTCTGGCCGATAATGACGATCAGGCAGATGATGAAGGCAAAAATCGGGCCAAACGGGAACCACTTCGCCTTGTACGGCAATTCCCGCAGGTCGCGTCCTTGCACCAGAAAAGCCTTGCGGAAGCGGTAGTGGCTGATGGCGATTCCCAGCCAGGCGATGAAGCCGGACATCCCGGAGGCGTTCAGCAGCCAGACGTAGACCACGCCATCTCCGAACAGGGAAGACAAGAAAGCAAATGCGCCGATCAGGGCCGTCAAGATCAAAGCGTTGATCGGTACGCCGTGGCGTGTCAGCTTGGCAAACATCTTCGGTGCCTTGCCTTCCTTCGCGAGATTCCAGAGCATCCGTGTAGAAGCGTACATCCCCGAGTTCCCCGCAGAGAGGACGGAGGTAAGAATGACTGCGTTCATGACGGAAGCCGCGAAGGCAAAGCCTGCTTTTTCAAAGACGATGGTAAACGGACTGATGGCGATGTCGGTCAGATCCCCGCTGATCAGATTCGGATTGTCATATGGGACGAGCAGTCCGATAATGAAAATCGCCAAAATGTAAAACAGCAGGATGCGCCAAAAAATCTGGCGGATGGCACGCGGAATGTTGCGGGCAGGATCTTCGCTCTCCCCGGCCGCGATCCCCACCAGCTCGGTCCCCTGGAAGGAGAAGCCGGCGATCATGAAGACGCCGAGCATCGCCATGAATCCGCCGCTGAAAGGAGCGTCACCCTTGGTGAAGTTTTGGAAACCGACTGCTTCGCCGCCCATGATGCCAAAAATCATCAGAATCCCAAAGATGATGAAAAGAATGACAGTCACTACTTTAATCAGGGAGAACCAGTATTCTGATTCACCGTAACCTTTTACGGATAACATATTTAGTCCGAACATGAGCAGCAGGAACAATGCGCTCCAAATCATCGACGGCACATCTGGCAGCCAGTATTTCATGATCAGCGCGGCGGCGGATAGCTCTACCGCAATCGTGATGGCCCAGTTGTACCAATAATTCCAGCCCAATGCAAAGCCGAGAGATGGATCGACGAACCGGGTGGCATAGGTGCTGAAGGAGCCGGAAACCGGCATAAAGGCAGCCATTTCCCCCAGGCTGGTCATCAAAAAGTACACCATGATGCTGATCGCGATGTAAGCGACCAAGGCACCGCCCGGACCTGCGGAATGAATCGAGCCGCCACTGGCGAGAAACAATCCTGTACCGATCGATCCGCCGATGGCAATCATCGTCAGGTGGCGGGCTTTCAGACCGCGCTTGAGTTGCTGTTGGTTAGACATGATGCGTAAGCACGACCTTTCATAAGAGATATTTTTGGTGAAAGGAAGGTCGGAGAAACGAAAAAACCGCCCTTAGCCCAAATATAGGCCAAGAGCGGTATATTCAATCCCCACCAAGCCTTCACGGAAGATAGCACAACACGTCAGCGCAGGCTCGCCAACGTGACAGTTCTGTCCCTTTCGAGTACAGCCCCAGCCCGTTTGCACAAAAGATGCAGTGCGGGCTTCGGCAGCTTTTCCCTCTTCTGTAGTCCTCGATATCTTTTGTATCTCGTACAGATTCCTATAAAAGCCGCGACCTCTATCCTCATCGTGAAAGATGAGGATAACATGTATGAGATTATGTTACTCATCAAGTATAGTAAAAATTTGATCGAAATCAAGTATTTTGTCCTATTTATGTTGGATCAAACCGATGCCAAGTCCTACCGGATCCACGAGATACGCGAGATAGAAGGCATCGAACTCCATTTTATCGCGTACGATTTGCGCGCCGTTTTCAACCGCTGCCTTGATGGTTTCATCAATCGATTCCACTTCAATCACAACCCGCGTGCCATGGGGATAATCAGCTGGCCCCAGCGAAATCCCGCCATTGATTCCCGGCTGGTTGTCAGAGCCTGTCGCCACCTCCCGATAGCCCCAATTCGGCGCTGCCACCTGCCAGCCAAAGACAGAAGAATAAAAAGATGATGCCCGCTCCGGGTCCTGGCTGTTCATTTCAAATAGTACCACCCTCGACATACGATCGCCTCCTAGCAAAATTTGGATCCGAATTGATAGGAATATTCGCGAGAGTGGGGTTCATGTCCTGCAAAAAAATCAGGAACGTTGCGCGGGCCAGGTTCCCCGGAGCTTGCGCAATTGCACGATTTGACCGGTGTGAAAAGCATCGTGCATCACCAGGCTCATGGCGCTTTGCTGTACCGAGACCTGAGGCAAGGGCTGCTGAAGCTCCTCCATGGTCAGGGAGCGCAGTTTTTCATAGAGGAGATGATGAACTTCTTCCAGACGCTGGACGGTTCGTTTCCAGGCTTCTTCGTCGTCGCTGCTGCCATGCGGGATAAAGGTATCTTCATTGCTCTGCGCATCGGAGACAAATTCTGTGCCCGACAGACGATGGAGGAAGCGTTCTTTGTAGTACAGCAGATGGCTGACGGTCTCCCAGATGGTATTGGCTGCCGCTCCGTCTGCCCTCCAGCTTGCTTCCTTCGCATCTACCCCAGTTAAGGCAGCACGCAAAGGCGGATACCAGTCCTCCTCGTCATACGTCCATCTCCACTCCTGCAGCAACAACTCTTTCACATCCATGCGAATCCTCCTCGTCTATTCAAGCTTATTTAAGTTGCACCTGTAACCAACGTAAATTAATTTGTTGGTTACAAGTTGGAATGTACCATATGTTGGTATATCATGCAAGATACAGATACGTTTTTTTGCATTGGACAAATGGAGGAATGTGAGTGGAGTGGCTCTGTGTAGACTTTTTAAATAGTGATTGGAGAGATTGGCGCGGCTCCGGCCGTTCGGAAAATCGTTTGGAGAAAACCGAATGGATGGAAGCTTTTCTGCATAAATGGAATCTGACCGCGCCGCTGCCTGCCCCGCAATCGGAGCTTGCATCGTTGCTCTCCTTGCGCCATTTGCTGCGGCAGATGGTCGAAGCTGTGGTCGAGGGCAAGGCCATCTCTGTAAAGGATTTGGATGCGCTGAATCAAGTCCTGGCTTTGTCGCCGTCACATCTGCGCCTGTCCCTAGCAGAACAGGATTATCGGCTGGAGCAGGTAAGTGCGTCAGGGGGCTGGGACAACGTCATGGGAAGGATTGCGGAGTCTTTTGCCGATCTGCTGGTTCATCAGGATCGTCGGAGGCTGAAAATATGCGACAACCGGGATTGTCAGTGGGTCTTTTTTGATGAGAGCCGCAACCGGGTGCGCCGCTGGTGTGATGACAAGGCATGCGGGAATCTCATGAAAGTGCGCCGGTTTCGAGAGAGGCAAAAAGAGAAGGGAGAAGCGTAGAAAAAGCGATTCTCCCTTTTTTGCAAGGGGGAATGATTAGCCTCAAGCCGCAATCAGCTTGAGCAACTGGGGATGAAGGGATGTCCCTGAAGCCAGAATTCCTGCGGAGCTCCAGCCGAATTCCTCTCCTGAAGCCGCCGTGACCCGTCCGCCAGCCTCTTGCACCAAAAGAGAACCTGCCAGCCAATCGTAGAGACCTGTCCCGTATTCCCAGTATCCGTCCAGCCGACCGCAAGCTACGTAAGCCAATTGCAGGGAACCCGCTCCCAGTACGCGTGTCGCAAATACTTCCGGCATCACGCGAGAGACGGATTCTGCCGTCTGCTTGCCAATCTCCTCATTCATCGGAAAAGAAGAGGCGTACAAGGTCCCGGCTATCGACTGCGAGAGGTCGGTTTTTTTGCTTGCGTGTATCCTTTCGCCATTTCTCCACGCACCTTGACCTGCGCATGCAGTAAACAGCTCGTCTCGGCAAGGATCGTAGATGAAGGAGACGACCGCCTTTCCGTTTTTCACCAGGCAGAGTGTACTCGCCCACATCGTGACGCCATTTAGAAAATGGACCGCCCCATCGATCGGATCAGCAACCCAGTATGGCTGTTCAAACTCTGGCTGCTGTTGCATGGAGACGTCGAATTCGGCATCGGACCAGGCGTAACCGGGAAAACGCTGTGCCAGGGCATTGCGCAGCTGGTCTTGCGCCGCATCGTTCACATGCTGGAAGCGCTCCGTCATTTCCGCAGTAGTCGCGCAGGGATCGAAGGTATGGAAGTGCCGCAGCAGCTCTTTTCCCACCCGACGAATGAGTTCCTCGCAAAAACGCAATTCTGTTCCGTTCATCACAGTTTCCATCCTTTCTCATGCACAAAATGGTGTAGGAGCTTTTCGTAGTGCTCGCCGTATTTCTCTGTCAGCTCGTCTTTGAAATCGGCTTCGATTCTTTGCATCAGCATGTCGTGATAGAAAGCATTTTTCAGCATGGCTGCGACGGCGGGATGTGTCGTCTCCAGGGCAGCAGGCTTGATCGCGCCGCCAAAGCTCCCGAGCATGGCCGTCTGCGAGTCGCACAGGAGCGAGAATTTCCGGGCCTCGGCATCTGGCCAATCGTCTCCGCGCTTGTGCACGAATAATTGGGTAAGCCGGGTCGCCACCTCGCCCAAAGAGATCAGGACGACTGTGACACCGCGCTCTTCCGCTTGCAGCAAGGCTTGCTCTACTACGGGTACATCCTCCGCAAAAAAGTCGGCGATCACCATTTCCCGGGCGTTGGCGATCATGCGGTGCAGCGCAGTCTGCAAGGCGTCGGCTCCCTGCCAGTTGTAAAAGGACGGGTTGCTGCGCGGCGGAGCGGAGAGCTCCTTGATCAATGTTTTGGCAGTCAGATCAAACGAGCTTTGCAAATAGCGAACCACCTCTTGGATCGGGACGGCATCATAGAGGACGGGATCAGCCTCGGTTTGCCGGATGATTCCCTTTTCCAGCAAGGAACGAAGTGCGGCATACACGTTGGTCCGGGAGACGGAGACGCGCTTGGCTACTTCATATCCCGAGATGCCTGCTTCATCGTGCAAGGCGAGATAGCAGCGTGCCTCCAAATCGGACAGACCGAGTAGCTTCAGATGTTCGATCATGGGCAAACCCCTCATTTCACAATAGTAGTATGATTAAATACTACTATTGTGAAAGCAAGACGTCAAGGACCGTTAAACTTCCTGAAAGGACGAGGAAAATAGAGGCATACTAAGAAAACGTGCAACAGGATAGAGGGAGGGTTGACGATGAGTGACAGAAGGCGCAGATTCAAAAGAGGGCTTTTCCTGTTGTTGTTGATTGCTGCCTGCACGGCGATCTGGTTCCTGCGTCCGTTTCCGCCAAATGAGACGGCATTGAAGGCGATGCAGGGAGGAGAAGGCATCACCGTGACGGACTACGGAGAGTGGGTTGTTTTTGAAGGGGGCCGATCTTTTGATCCTTCCGTGATTTTGTACCCGGGAGCGAGAGTCACGCCTGAGAGTTATGCGCCGCTTGCCCGCCTGCTCGCGGGATACGGTCATCGCGTCTTTATCGCCCGAATGCCGTTCAATCTGGCAGTCACTGACATACAGCGTGCGGATGAATTATTGAAAAACTTTCCTGATCAGCCCTTTGTCATTGGAGGGCATTCGATGGGGGGCGCGATGGCTGCTCGCTATGCCGCGCTTCATCCGGACCGGTTCAGCGGTGTGTTTTTTCTCGCTGCTTATCCGGACAAGCGCGGCGATCTCAGCCTGACGAAGCTCCCGGTCCTGTCCTTGCTTGGGACGCGGGATGGCATCGTTAATCAACAGAAATTCGAAGCCGGCAAAAGCTTCCTTCCCACCCAGGCGGTCTATATGAGTATAGAGGGAGGAAACCACTCCCAGTTCGGCAGTTACGGGATGCAAAAAGGGGATTATCCGGCGATTATTTCGGCGCAGGACCAGTGGCAGCAGACAGCCGCTGCCCTGGAGCAGTGGATGCTCCTGACCATGCTGCGTTGACCTTGAAAAAGACGGAGATATTTGATAGGAGAAAGTGGAAACAGAGCCGTCTTATGTATTATGATGAAAGAAGTATTCTGAATAATAAAGGGGAACAACGCAATGTTTAATGAGCGAAAAGCGTTGCAGATGACATTACAGGCATTATTGGAACAACGAATGGCGTTGCGCAGGCAATATGTGGATCAGGACAAGCAGCTTGGCGGCGAGATCAAGCAGGTGTTGTCGCGGATTCGGGAATTGGATGCGGAGGATGGGGAAGATCCGGGCCAGTTTTTCCAGGAGGCTGCCGCATCCTCCGCAGAGGAGATTCCAAGCGAGATGCTGCAAAAGGTAAAGGTGAGAAAGACGCATATCCGGCATGATTACCAGCAGGTCGCAAATCAAATCAAGGAAATTTTGCGCGAGCGCATGTCTCCGGTGTCGCTGGCGGAATTGTGCGAAGAGTTGAAAGAGCGGCACGGTGTTGAATTTTCAAGTGAGTACATCGGCATTCAAAAGTCGTTAAAGCTGCTTCCAGAGGTGAAGGTAGGGAAATCGGGAAGAAAGCTCACCTTTTCCTTGTAAAGAATAGAAAAAAAGGGCAAAGTGAGGTTTCCCGCTTCGCCCTTTCTTTTTTGGTTTGTTATTGCAAGAATGCTTTCAGCATCCAGTTGTGTTTTTCCAGCTGTGCCCGAATAGCCAAGAGCATATCGTAGGTTTCTTCATCACCAGCTTGCTCGGCGATCTCCATCGCCAGCTTCAGCTCGTCCACCATGATGCCGAAGTCGCGTACAATGGATTCAACCATTTGCTCGGCTGTTTCCTTGCCAGATGCCTCCTGAATGCTGGCAGCCTGCAAACAGCCGGATAGAGTAGCGACAGGTTGACCGCCCAGAGTCAAGACGCGCTCGGCCAGCTCGTCGATATGTGCGGCGGCTTCTGTGTAGAATTCCTCGAATTTGGGATGCAAGGTAAAGAAGTGAGGGCCTTTCACGTACCAGTGATAGTTGTGCAGTTTGGTGTAGAGAACAGTCCAGTTGGCGACTTGTTTATTTAAGGCTTCAAAAAGTTGTTTTTCCATGAGTGTTTCTCTCCTTATTTAGAATTATTATTTGTTTATACTTATTATAAACTAAGCACAGAAAATGTCAACCATCCTGGAGGAAAAGATGAGCATTTTTTCGATTGGCGGTGTCATTCTTGCAGGTGGAAACAGCCGTCGCATGGGTTCGCCCAAGGAACTGCTCCCCTGGAGAGGAGGGACCATGCTCTCTGAACTGGTGGAAGCAATGACCGCTGCGCAGCTGCCCTGTCTGATCGTGTCCAATCACGGGGAGAGACTGCCGGAGGAAGTGAAGCAAAAAGGCGATGTGACCATTATCCCCGACGCAGTTCTCTCTGCCGGTCCTGTCAGCGGCCTGGTCACCGCTTTTCGCATTCGCCAGGAGGAAGCGCTGCTTGTCCTGTCCTGCGACCTTCCCTTTATGGACCGGGAACAGATCGAAAGGCTGATCCGATACGCTCAAGGCGTCGAGGATTGGGATGTGATCGCGGCCCATGAGCAAGGCAGGCTTCATCCGCTCGTGGCCCTGTATCATCGGCGCACTCAAAGCCGCTTTGAGACTGCTTTGGAGCGAGGAGAGCTGCGCCTGATGCAGACGCTGGCAGAGTTGCGTGTCCATCCGACTCCCGAAGGTCTGCTGGACCCGTGGGCGGTGTTCAATGCCAATACGCCAGAGGAGTATCAAGCGGCAGTAGAAGAGGAGCAGCGGCGCAGAAAGGGACAACTGTAAACAAAAAACAGAAAGACGCTCCGATCATCTTCGATCTGAGCGTCTTGTTTCTTAAGCGCCGTATTCTCCGTGCAATGTTTTCACAAATAAGACCCTGTCCTGATTGGGTCCGTCGTAGTCAGCAAAGACAGATATCCCGTCCACTTCTTTGTCGCCTTTTTCGATTTCAAAACCCATCTTCGTATGATACGCAATGGAGCCCTTGTTGACAGGCGAAGTAACCGCACGCACGATGCTCCTGCCGTTCTCTCGCATGACAGCAAAAAAACGATGATACAGCTCCCGGCCGATATGATGCTTGCGATAATCGGGATGAACCCCGACAAAGTGGATGTACCCTTCATCCGCATGCGATGGAGATGAAAAACCGATTAGAAAACCGACCATTTTGCCATCCAGCTCGGCGATGAAGCTGGTCGTTGTGAAATGAACAAAGAACAGCTTCGGCAGCTTGTCCGCCATTGGCCTGCCTCCCCACCACTCATTGATGATGGGGGAGATGACATCATAGTCTGAAACTTGGACAGAGCGAATTTTCACTTGGCAAGCACCCCCTGTGGCTAATCGGCTGTTTCACGCTCATCCAGCTGAATCCGCTGCGCGTGCGTATAGACATTCATTTTGCCGTTGCGGACGAAGCCAACAGCCGTAATGTTCAGCTCTTCGGCCAACTGCAAGGCAAGCTCCGTAGGCGCGGATTTGGAGAGAATGATGCCCGCACCGATCTTCGCCGCCTTTAACAGGACTTCCGAGGAAATGCGGCCGCTAAACACGAGAATTTTATCCTGCGTGGAGATGCCTTTGCGCAGACATTCTCCGTAGATTTTATCCAGCGCGTTATGGCGTCCGATATCCGAGTATTGCAGCACAGGGCCGTCCGGTGTGCAAAGCGCCGCGTTATGGACACCTCCCGTCTGGCGATGAATCTCAGATGTGGATTGCAGCTCCTGCATCAGGCGTATGCCTTGGGCAGGGGTGATCGTAGTGGTCCCTTCCACGGGCTTGGCTGTGCGCGCATCGCTGAAAAAGTAAAAAGACTGCCTGCTTTTGCCGCAGCAGGAGGTGATGCGCCGCTTGGAAAAAAAGCTCTGCGACAATTGGGTTTTCTGATGCAGGTCCACATAGGCGAAGCCCTGCGCTTCATCGATGGTGAGCTGCTTGATCTCGTCGTATTGCTTGATCGCGCCTTCCGCAGCCAAAAAACCGATTACCATCTCTTCCAAATCCGCCGGTGTACAGACGATGGTGGCGAACTCTTCGTCGTTCAAGAAGATGGTCAGGGGATATTCCGTGACGATTTCATCCTCTTCCCAGGCGTGCTGGTCAGTCGATATTTTGAGAACGGGTCTGCTGATTGTATGGGTCAGGTCTGCCATGTCTTCCTCCTTGCTCACAGAAAAGCACTGTATTGAGTGGGTTCTTCTTAATTTTGATCCAACATTTTTTAGTAAGAAATATTGTCGAGTGAACGCTTACATGGTAGTATACTATGTAAGGTTGGGGTTGTCACAATACTTTCATGATTTCCCCACTTATTGGACACAAATTGACGCGGGATAGCGTTCCTGTCGCCGGTTCTTTTGTGGCCAATCTGAATTGAATAGGCAACATAACACTTGTCTGTTGATGCTGAGGTAGCGTTCCTGCTGATGATTAACTGCTGTGTTTCACCCCTTTTCACTTTTTTCCTTTGCTTTGGAAAAAAGAAGGGTGAACTCAGCAGTTTTTCTTTTTGCAAGAGAGCCGTAACAGGCTTCTCTTAGAACTTATACAAGGAGATGAATGTTTATGGAGCAAAAAGTGAAAAACCGTTGGCTGATTGCCTTGGCTGCGGTGGGAATTCACCTCTCCATCGGTTCGGTATACGCCTGGAGCGTATTCACCAAACCCATCCAGCAGCAATTTGGCTGGGAATTGCCAGACATCCAGTTTACGTTTAGCATCGCAATTCTGTTCCTGGGATTGTCTGCAGCGTTCCTGGGTCATTACGTAGAAAAACACGGCCCGAGAAAAGCGGGTATTCTGGCTTCGATTTTCTTCGGTACCGGGATTGTGGGTGCCGGGCTGGCGACCAGCATGGGAAGCCTGCCGTTTCTGTACATCACGTACGGGGTCCTTGGCGGGATCGGGCTTGGTGTCGGCTACATCACACCTGTATCGACACTGGTAAAATGGTTCCCTGACCGCCGCGGTTTGGCGACTGGGCTTGCGATCATGGGCTTCGGGTTCGCGTCGATGATTGCCAGTCCGATTATGAATATGCTGATCGATAGCGTAGGGATTGCGAATACATTCTACATTTTGGGTATCATCTATTTTGTTGTGATGTTCGCTTCTGCGCAATACCTCGCTCCGCCTCCAAAAGATTGGGTTCCGGCAGGCTTTTCTGCCGATGCGAACGCGGGCAAAAAGCAAATCAAGAAAGATCTGTGCCAACTGACTGCCAACGAAGCAGTGAAAACACGCCGCTTTTATCTCTTGTGGCTGATGCTGTTCATCAACGTAACCTGTGGGATTGCCGTCATTTCCGTAGCGTCGCCAATGGCGCAGGAGATGGTCGGGATGTCTGTCGCGACTGCAGCTCTCATGGTTGGTCTGAATGGATTGTTCAACGGTGCTGGCCGCATCGGCTGGGCTTCCTTCTCTGACTATATCGGCCGTCCGAATACGTATACGGCATTCTTTATCATCCAGGCAGTTCTGTTCTTCCTGCTTCCTGCGTTGACCAATCCGATCCTGTTCATGGTGGCGATGTTCATCATCATGACTTGCTACGGCGGGGGCTTCTCTTCGATCCCGGCATACATCGGAGACTTGTTCGGCACGAAGCAACTGGGTGCCATTCATGGGTACATCTTGACGGCTTGGGCTGCGGCTGGTCTGGCAGGTCCGATCTTTGCGGCGTGGGTACACAAAACAACGAGCAGCTACACAGGCACATTGTCGATCTTCGCAGCCATGTTCGTGGTAGCGCTAGTGATCTCCCTGATCATCCGACTGGATATCAAAAAACTGCAAGAGGAAGCGAAACGAAACGAAAACGCTGTTGAACTCGCGAGTTGATCAATGGTAAAGTCATAATAAGAATGAAGAAGTAAAGGTGACTTGCCGCGATGAATAAATACGAAGCAGAATTTAGCAATCTGGTCAGAGCGTACCGAAAGCGTCATATGGGAAAGGGACCAAGCAAGATCAATACCACCTTTTGCAAAAACTGGGCTATTTGCGAAATGGAGGGCAACCTCTCACCGGTGGAAAAGTTCATTGCTACTTGGGAAGACGGAAAGCAGACCCTGCGAGCGGCACGGACTGAGATGGTCAAGGAAATGTACCGCAACAATCAGCCAGTAGACATGGAAGAATTCCTTGGAGCAAAATTCGTCGAATTATTCCTCGATATTGACATTGAACGCGACTTTGGGATGTCTATCTTCGTGTTTGATAGGGACATTGAAAAGAAATTTAAGAATGAGCCCTAGAATCTACACGAAGCAGCGGTCCTGTTCACCGGTTAGACAATGGGCTTCGCACAGACAGACACGCTGAGGAGACTAGGTAGCGAACCTGCCGTAGCAACCACCGTGAACGCACTCTTATCCTTTGGACAAGGGACGTCTCATGGTGGTTTTTTCGTCGCCTTAGAACCTTTAGGAGAAGAAGGGTGGAAGAGAAGCCAGGGGAGAGGGGCGTTGCGTTATGGGAAAGACGAGACATCAAGGACCGATCAAACTGGACACTTCATGGAAGCCATCGCTATGGGCGTCGTGGATGCCGATGGGAATGGGCAAAATCAAGCCCCACCACATCCGCGATACGATGAAGGTCGTGTATGAGAACCGGGATAATCTTGGATATGCCTATCGGATTTTGACGCAAGGGGTTTGCGACGGGTGCGCACTCGGCGTATCGGGCTTGTACGACCAGACGTTGACAGGACCTCATCTGTGCTCCACGCGGCTCAATGTACTGCGGCTCAACACCATGCCCGCCATCGAGCCGAAATTGCTGGAGGACGTCGATGCGCTGCGCGAGATGTCCAGCGTGGAGCTTCGCCAGCTGGGACGGATCCCATATCCGCTGTCCCGCAAGCCGGGAGAAAAGAAGTTTACGCGACTTGGCTGGAATGAGGCGCTGGACCGCATCGCCAGCAAAATCAAAGGAATCAACCCCAAACAGCTCGCTTTCTTCCTCACTTCGCGGGGAATCACCAATGAAGTCTACTATACAGCGGCGAAAATGGCCCGCTTTCTCGGCACCAACAACATCGACAACGCGTCCCGCATCTGCCATTCTCCGAGCAAGACAGCCTTGAAGCGCTCGCTGGGGATTGGGGCGTCCAGCTGCAATTATCAGGATTGGATCGGGACCGACGTCCTCGTCTTCTGGGGATCAGTGCCTGCCAATAACCAGCCTGTCTCCACCAAGTACATGTATGCCGCCAAAAAGGCAGGGACGAAAATCATCCTGATCAATCCCTACAGGGAGCCTGCGATGGAGAAGTACTGGATCCCGTCCATCCCGGAGAGCGCCATGTTTGGAACCAAGATCGTGGACGAGTTTTACCAGGTAAACATCGGTGGAGACATCGCATTTATGAACGGTGTCATGAAGATCTGGTTCGAGATGGAGGACGAGAAGCCGGGATCGGCGATTGATCGCGATTTTGTCAGCCAGCACGCCAATGGGCTGAAAGAGTTGAGAGCGCATGTCAAAAGCCTGGAATGGAAGGTGCTGGAGGAATCCTCCGGTCTCAGTCGGGAGCGGATGAAGGACTTCGCTCTGCTGCTGGCACGCTCCAGGTCAGGTGTGTTCGTCTGGAGCATGGGATTGACCCAGCATCGCTTTGGCACGGACAACATCTCACAGGTAGCCAACCTGGCGATTCTGCGCGGTTTTATCGGCAGGAAGCACTGCGGCGTCATGCCGATTCGCGGGCACTCCGGGGTGCAAGGCTCGGGCGAGATGGGAGCAGATCCTTTCAGCTTGCCTGGCGGTGATTTTGACGAGAAAAGCTGGAATCGAATCGAGAAGCTGTGGGGCTTTTCGATTCCGAAGTGGCAGGGAGATATTGTCGGCGTCAGCATTGAAAATGCTTTGCTGCCGGAGGGACACGAGCGCAAGACGAGGCTTTTCTACACCAGCGGGGGCAACTTCCTGGAGACGATGCCCAATCCAGACTTCATCAAGACTTGCCTGGAGAGCGTCGAACTGCGCGTACACCAGGATATTATCTTCAATACCTCTACGCTGGTTGACGCCCGGGAGGAAGTCATCATTCTTCCCGCGATGACACGCTACGAGCAGCCGGGTGGAGGCACTTCTACCAGCACGGAGCGGATGGTTTACTTCAGCGCTGAGGTGGAAGGGCCGCGGATTGAGGAGGCGCGTGCGGAATGGCAGATCTATGTCGATCTCGCAGCGCGCGTCTACCCGCAGAAAAAACATCTGATGCATTTTGACAATGCGCAACAGATTCGCAATGAAATTGCCAAGGCAAATCCCAACTACGACGGCATCCAGCACTTGAAAAATCGCGGCGATGTCTTCCAATGGGGCGGAGCCTGGCTATGCGAAGGCGGGATCTGTCCGACAGCGGACGGCCGCGCTAATCTGCTGCCAATCGAAGTACCGGACCTGAAAAAGCCGCAGGGACATTTCTACGTGACGACGCGTCGCGGCAAGCAGTTCAACTCGATGGTGTACGGCAAGACAGACCCGTTCAACAATGCGGACCGCTACGATGTGCTGATCCACCCGGACGATGCGCGCGAGCTGCGCATTGCGGATGGGGAAAATGTGGTCGTCTACAACGCCCATGGAACCTTCCAGGGACGGGCCAAGTATGAGGCAACAAAACGCGGGAATATCCAGGTATACTGGCCGGAGGGCAACGTGCTGATTCCCAAGGGCGTGTACGAGAAGTACGCTGGAATTCCGGAATACAATACAGCGGTTAAAATAGAGAAGGCCGACAGGTTTCACGCCAACAAAGACCTCCAATACGTCGAAAAACGAATTGAAGATCTGGATGTGAACGTAGGCTGACAGTTGAAATGGACGGACGACCTGGTGACAGACAGAAGGAGGAGCAGCAGATGCGTTTTTCACGACAGATGAAGACGGTGGAGGAAGCCTTGCAGGAGCTATTGGCAAGACTGCAAAAGCTGGATGAGGAGCAGGTAGAGCTCGGGGAGGCGTACGGAAGGATCTTGGCGCATGATGTGATCGCCACCTGCGACATGCCGCCTTTTGACCGCTCCCCACTGGACGGGTTTGCCGTGAAAGCCGCAGACACTGTTCATGCAGCTGTCGATCAGCCCGTATACTTGCGGGTGGTAGAGACGGTCGCCGCCGGTCAGGTGCCTCGCCTCCCGGTCGAGACGGGGTGTGCCACGCGAATCATGACCGGAGCGATGATGCCGGCCGGGGCAGACGCGGTCATCATGTTCGAGCAGACGGAAAATCCGGGAGTCCACTCCGAAGTCGTCGGGATCAAACGCGCCCTGCGCCCCGGAGAAAATCTCTCCCGGCGCGGAGAGGAGATCGCGCAGGGGACTGTTGTGGCTCGTGCGGGCGAACGCGTCAATGCAGGGACGATCGCCGTACTGGCGACGTTTGGCTATTCACAGGTGAGTGTCGTCCGCAAGCCGCGAGTCGGGCTGCTCTCCACCGGGATCGAGCTCGTCGCCGTCCATGAACCGCTTGCACCGGGAAAAATCCGCAACAGCAATACAGCGATGCTGGCGGCTCTGATCACCGAGGCAGGCGGGATTCCCGTGCTGTTTCCGGTTCTTCCCGATGATTTGGCGGAAGCGAAGCAAAAAATGACAGCCTACGTCCGCGAAGTGGATCTGTTGATCAGCAGCGGGGGAGTATCGGTAGGGGATTACGATGTCATCGCCTCCCTGGCAGATGAGCCGGAGGTAACGCTCTTGTTCAATCGGATCGCCATGCGCCCGGGAAGTCCCACGACAGGCTTGCTGATATCGGGCAGACCGGTCCTCGCCTTGTCAGGCAATCCCGGAGCCTGTTTTGTCGGGTATGAATTGTTCGCCCGTCCCGCTCTGCAGCGTCTGGCAGGAAAAAGGCAGGTCTCTCTTGATCCGATCAAGGCAAAGCTTGGCCGCTCCTACGAGAAGCCCTGTCCCCACCCTCGCTATCTGCGCGGCAGACTGCTGCAAAAAGACGGCGTCTTGATCGCACAGCCTGATTTCAACGACAAAGCAGGCAATCTGGGGACGCTCAAAAACAGCGAATGCCTGATCGTCATTCCGGCAGGGGGGCGAGGCAAGCAGGCTGGAGAGCTGGTCGATGTGATTGTACATGCTCAGCCAAGCTGGCGGGAAGAGGTGTAGGACGTGACCGACAAACACAAGAAACCGCTTGTGTTGCAAGTGGTGGGATACGCCAACACGGGCAAAACGACTTTGTTGGCCAAGCTCATTCCGCTGCTGGAGCAGGAGGGCATGCGGGTCGGGGTGATCAAGCATGATGGCGGGCATGATTTTGAGATTGACCAGCCGGGAAAAGACACCTGGCGTTATCGCGAGGCAGGCGCTTCGCTGGTCGCCATCACCTCGCAGACGAAGACAGCCTGGATCGAACAACGTCCCGTACCGCTGGCTTCTCTCATCGACCGCATGGGTCAGGCAGGTGTCGAACTGGTGCTGGTGGAGGGATTCAAACGGGAGGCTTATCCGAAGCTCTTGCTCATCCGGGAATCGGAACACCGGGAGCTGCTGCCGGAACTGACCAACGTGGCAGGCATTGTCCATTGGCAGGACGAGGTATATGCGGATCTGCCGCATTTTTTCATCGATGATGCAAGCGGGCTTGCCGCTTTTATACGAAAGCTGCGCTAAAGAGAACCGCCTTCTACGGAAGGCGGTTTATTAGGCTGACAAACCGCAATGGCTGATCCGAAACCCTTCCTTTCCAGATCATATGATCCGTCCCATTCAAGCACGTTGGCAACTCCCTGTCCTTGAAAATTCGGATGAACAAAAACGGTCCCGATTATTTTCCCGTCATGGAGTGCGAGATAAAAATATCTGTCTCTTCCATTCGTATCTAGATCCATTCGGAGATAATGGCATTTATCTTCGATTTCCTGCTCCCTGTCATGAATCAAGTGGGAGATACCTTCCTTTTCAAAGGTATCCGTGACAACGCAATGGAAGAAACCACGCAGCTCCTCAAAGTCAACAGAACTTGGCCTTCTTAACTCGATCGTGCTTAACCACCATTTTCCTTGCTATAATAATGAACATTGAGACTGAAATAAAGGAGTTCCTCCATGCTGATGACATTCTTAACCTGGGCCGGGGGAGTAATCGGGCTCTTCGCATTGTTGTTCGCAGTGTATGTTCTCTACATGTATAGACGGCATATGGCGAACCGGCCGAAAGCTGCCCGTCAGGAGCTGAAGCATAAACCAAACCCTTCCGATTGGCGAGATACAGAGGTTACGTTTTCCTGGATCGGACATTCCACCATCCTGCTCAATCTGTTCGGGGTCAAAATCATCACCGATCCCGTTCTTTGTGAAGGAATCGGGGTCCGCATCCCGGGCTTCGGGCAGGTTGGTCCCAAGCGATTTACGCCGCCAGCCCTGACTATAGAGGAGGTGCAAGAGGCAGGAATCGATCTGATCCTGTTGTCGCACGCGCATATGGATCATGTGGATTTGCCCACCTTGCGCAAGCTGGCCCGCCGCGAGACGCATGTCATTACGGCAAAAAACACGGCAAGGCTGATCAACGCGCTGCCATTCGGAATGATAGAAGAGCTGGAGCCGGGACAAAGCACGAACACGGCGAAGGATGTGACGATTCATGCCATTCCCGTACGTCATTGGGGCAATCGTTTTCCGTGGAATACGGATTATGGCTACAACGGCTACGTGATCGAGAAAAACGGAGTACGCATCTTGTATCCGGGCGATACGGCCTACATTCCGATGACCGACCTGCCAACGACATTTGGCAGATTTGACCTTGTCTTTATGCCGATTGGCGCGTACAGTCCGGATTCCTACCAGCAAGCTCATTGCACGCCGGAGCAGGCGTGGAAGATGTTCGAGGAGACCGGGGCCGATTGGATGGTGCCGATTCATTGGAATACGTTCGTTCTGTCCAGAGAGCCGATCCATGAGCCGATCCAGCGCTTGCGGGAAGCGGCGGGCGAGCAAAGGAAGCGCATCCTGATGGAAGAAATCGGGGATACCAAGACAATACCCGAGTAATTTGCAGGCAGGAATCCGCCTATTAGCAAAGAATTATTTGAACGTACAAGAAAATTTCGTCGATTAAAAGTGAAATGAACTGGGGGGATTGAAATGACGCAACAACTCGCACATCGTTGGGACCTGGACGTGCTGTTTCCCGGAGGAAGTGAATCGCAGGATTTTGCTGCTTTTCTTGATCGTTTGGAAGCCGACATCTCGCAATGGAAGCGAGAGCTGGATCGCACGGATCTCGTTTTTGAAGAAAAGGAGACGTTTCTGGCGGCTCTTTCTTCTGTGCAGAGCTTGTCTGTGCGCATCAGGGAAGCGGGAGCGTTTATCTCCTGCCTGACCGCACAAGATGTAAAGGATGAGGCAGCGAAGCAGCTGGGCGGCCGGGTTAAAAGCATTTCGGCAGCCTTTTCCGCAGGTTTAAGCGTTTGGGAGCAGCGGCTGCTGGCGATTGAGGAAGACGCTTGGCGCCAATTGCTCGCTGAGGAGGAGCTGGCACCGCTCGCCTTTTCGCTCGATGAACGCCGCCGCCGCGCGAAGGATAAACTGCCGACAGATCAGGAAGTGCTGGCAAGCGATCTGGCTGTAGACGGCTATCACGCCTGGCAAGAGCTGTACAATACGGTTGTCGGGCGCATTACGATTGAAGTGGAGCTGGATGGCGAGACGAAGCAGTTGTCGGTCGGGCAAGCAGCCAATCTGATCGGACATCCGGACCGCCAAGTCCGTGAAAAGGTATACGCCAAGTGGCTGGAGGCGTGGGGACGGGAAACCGATCTGTGCGCTTTGGCTCTCAACCATCTCGGGGGCTTCCGCCTGGCCTTGTACCGTCATCGCGGCTGGGATCAGATTTTGCGGGAGCCGCTCGAAATCGGACGGATGCAGGAAAGCACATTGGATGCGATGTGGCAGGCCATCAACAACCGGCGTGACAAGCTCGTCGCCTATTTGCAACGAAAAGCCAAGCTGCTCGGCCTGGAGAAGCTGAGCTGGTTCGATGTCGGGGCTCCTGTCGGCAGCCAGACGAAAAAGGTGCCTTATGACGAAGCGGCTGCGATGATCGTCGAGCACTTCGGACGATTCAATCCCAATATGGCTGAGTTTGCCCAAAAAGCTTTCGATGAAGCATGGATCGAGGCAGAGGATCGTCCCGGCAAGCGTCCGGGCGGATTTTGCACCAGCTTCCCGGTGTCCAAGCAATCCCGGATTTTCATGACCTATGCAGGCAACGCAAGCAACGTATCCACACTGGCTCATGAGCTGGGCCACGCCTATCACCAGCATGTCATGTGGGGTCTGCCGCCGCTCGCGCAAAATTACGCGATGAATGTAGCGGAGACAGCTTCCACATTTGCCGAGATGATCTTGGCGGATGCCGGGGTCAAGCAGGCAGCGAATGACGAGGAGCGCCTGGTTCTTCTGGAAGACAAGCTGCAGTCCGTGGTAGCGTTCTTCATGAACATCCAGGCGCGGTTCCTGTTCGAGAAAAACTTCTATGAAAAACGCAAGCAAGGGCTGGTCCGCGCGGCGGAGTTGGATCAGATGATGCTGGAAGCCCAGCGGGAAGCATACGGTGATGCTCTCGCGGGTTATGAGCCGCATTTCTGGGCATCCAAGCTGCACTTCTACATCACCTCGTACCCGTTCTATAACTTCCCGTACACGTTCGGCTATTTGTTCAGCATGAGCGTCTACGCCCGGGCATTGCAGGAAGGCGAAAGCTTTGCCGCCAAATACGATGCCTTGCTCCAGGACACGGGACGGATGCGGGTCGAGGATTTGGCGCAAAAACACCTCGGCGAGGATATGACCAAAGTGGAATTCTGGCAGGCAGCTGTCGATCTGGCCGTCGCCGACATCGACGAGTTCCTGCGTCTGACCGAAAATCAGTAAGGCAATTGCATGATCTTATGCGAAAGGAGCCTGTCCCCGCGTGGCACAGGCTCCATTTTTGTTTCTCAGGATTGTGCCGCAATGGCCCTGCCTGCTACACGTCCGGTAAATAGGCAGCCGCCGACAAAAGTGCCCTCGAGTGCACGGTACCCGTGGATGCCTCCGCCGCCAAATCCGCAAACCTCTCCGGCAGCATAAAGCCCGGGAACGGGATTTCCAGCGGAATTCAGCACTCTTCCCGATAAATCCGTTTGCAATCCTCCCAAGGTTTTGCGGCTCAGGATATTCAGACGAACGGCGATGAGAGGTCCGTTTTTCGGGTCGAGGATTTTATGCGGCTGGGCGACACGGATGAATCGATCTCCCAGGTAATGGCGTGCACCTCGTATCGCCGTGATCTGGTGGTCCTTCGTAAATTTGTTGTCGATTTCGCGGTCTCTGGCTCTGATCTGCCGCTCGATGTCGGCCGGATTCAATAAATGGTCGCCAGTGAGCTCATTCATGCCGGATACCAGTTCTGCCAAGCCGTCTGCGATAATAAAATCTTCTCCCTTGTCCATAAAGGCTTTTACGGGGGCAGGGACGCTTTTTAAAGCCCTGCCGATGACTTGACGGATGCTTTTCCCTGTCAGATCAGGGTTTTGTTCGGAGCCGGAGAGGGCGAATTCCTTTTCAATGATTTTTTGCGTCAGGATAAACCAGGAGTAGTCGTAGCCTGTCTTTTGAATGGCTTCGAGGGTAGCCAATGTATCAAACCCGGGAAAGTTCGGGGGCGGCAAGCGTTGTCCGCGCGCATCCAGCCAAAGGGAGGATGGTCCGGGAAGAATTCGAATTCCATGCTTGTTCCAGATGGGAGCCCAGTTCTTGATTCCTTCCGTGTAATGCCACATCCGATCGCGGTTTACAATTCTTCCGCCTGCTTCCTCGGTGATGGCGAGCATCCGTCCGTCCACATGCGCCGGGACACCAGACAGCATCCGTTGGGGAGGCGGTCCGAGCCGGCTTGGCCAATTTTGCCGAATGAGGTCATGGTTGCCGCCGATGCCGCCGCTTGATACCAGCACCGCCGGAGCATAATACGCGAAGCTGCCCGTAACCTCTCGGCTGCTGGCTTCTCCGCGGGCGGCAGAGCTGGGGACAAGAATGGACCCGCTGACGCCTACTACGACACCATTTTGTGTGATCAACTGGTCGACACGATGACGCGGCCGAAACTCAACCAAGCCGTTCCTCCTATGCTCACGGACTCGGCGCTCGAAGGGCTCTACGATGCCGGGACCCGTACCCCATACGATATGGAATCGGGGTACTGAATTCCCGTGACCCTCTGCCAGGCCACCGCCGCGCTCTGCCCATCCGACTACGGGGAAAAAGTGGATGCCCATTGCAGACAGCCAGGCCCGTTTCTCCCCAGCCGCGAAATCTACGTATGCTTCCGCCCATTTTCGCCCCCAATAATCCTCGTCATCCCGGTCAAATCCGGCGGCGCCCAGCCAGTCCTGCCAGGCCAATTCTTTGGAATCTTTAATCCCCATCCGCCTCTGCTCAGGCGAATCGACGAGGAACAATCCCCCGAAGGACCACCAGGCCTGACCACCCATGGAGGCTTCCGGTTCTTGATCCAACAGCAATACTTTTTTCCCGGCATCCGCGATTTTTGCTGTTGCGACCAGACCAGCAAGCCCTGCTCCTACCACGATTGCATCGAATTCCATGACCTTCCCCCCGACCGATTGATTTCTAATCTTTTGACAATTATATCACTTGCTCATCAAAATGATCCTCTGTACAGCGCAGGAAGCTTTGTGATACACTTGAAAAAAATCTATGTTCGATGGTGATCGAATGAATAATAAGTATTCAATTTGTATCGAATGGTTTCCTGCCTATGAATGTGTGATAAGTCTTTATGCGTACTTGAATGAAGCGGAAAGAAAGCATCTGCACATGGGGAGTGATTGGAAGGCGAAAACGCAGAGGATGCTGCCTGCGGATTTTGCCGAGGAACTGGAAGATGAACGCTGGGAGGTACTGCACCGGATCGTCTTGTTGGTCGCGCAGTCTCCCGAGAAGGAAAGTGTCGATGCGTTTCTGGACTGGCTTGAGCGCATTCCTCCCGGAGAAATCTACGAGCGTCTGGCACCGTGGGTGGAGAGCATTCCGCTCAATCTGGGAGAAATTCGCGACCACAGCCTGTCTTTGCTGCGGCGCTGGAATGAGCATTACTTTTCCAAGCTGGAGCCGCTCATTTTGGCCAATCTGCAGAAAAGCGCAGAAGAGCTGAAGGGCCTTGTGTCCACGCTGGAACCGCCCGCACTGATCGACTATGCGACTCGCGGGATCTGGATCGAGCCGATGGAAGATTTGCAACAGGTCGTACTCGTGCCGCAATATCATTGCGCATTTTCATCAGTCCTGGACTTTCATCGCGGAATTGCTACCTGCTTGTATCCTGTGCCGGATGCTGCTGTGGAGCAGTCTGAGCCGCTGCGCGAACTCCTGCCGATGACGCAATGCCTGGCGGATGAAAAGCGCCTGCAGATTCTGCGTTGTCTCGCAATCAGGCCCTGCACGCTGGGGGAGCTGCAGCAGCAAGTATCCTTGGCGAAAAGCACCGTGCATCACCACGTTACGGCACTGCGGCGCGCTGGATTGATCCGTGCCCACTATGCCGGCCATCCGACGGTTTCGTACTACAGCCTGCGCGAGTCGTTTGTCGATCGTCTGCCCTTGCTCTTGCGTGACTTTTTGGGGAGGGAAGGGGAGTAAGTGCCGCATGCAAAAGCTGAAACAGGCTTGGCTGGCGTATCATCCGGTCGTCCACCTCTTGATGGGGGGAACGGTCTTCGTCATGCTCACACAGATGATGAGCATGCCCTTTTTGGCGATCTATCTGAGTGAAACAACTACACTTGGCCCGGCGGCAATCGGAGGCATCATCGGCGCTGGACCATTGGCAGGGACGTTTGGCGGATTTTTGGGCGGTGTTTTGTCGGATATGTTCGGCAGAAAAAGGCTGATGATACTTTCCATGCTGACGATGGCGATCTCGTACATGGTTTTTGTCATGGTTAGCGATCCTTTGGCCTTGCTGCTCATCAGCCTGTTGAAAGGACTGGCAAGCTCGATTTACGGTACGGTCTCCAAGGCCTTGATGGGAGATGTAACGCCGGAGGACAAAAGATTTCGGGTATTTTCCAACCGCTATATGGCGGTGAATCTAGGAGTAACCATTGGGCCGGTATTTGGAGCCTTTCTCGGGATTGCGGGCAGTGGGGTTGCGTTTTGGCTGACCGCTTTCTCTTATCTGCTGTTTGCTTTCGTGCTGCATGTAGCTTGCCGCAAGTATGGCGTGGGAGATGGCGTGGCGAAAGAAGGAATGGATGACGCCGAGGAAAAGCCCAGTCTCCGGCAAATGGGGCAGGTTTTGTTTCGAGACGCGGCTCTGCTTTCCTTCGTCATCGGAGGGATTCTCTTGGTAACGGTTCACGGTCAGATGTCTGTTACACTGTCCCAGTATTTGCGTGACAACTTTGCAGATGGGGTAGCGTTGTTCGGGGTGATGATGAGTGTCAACGGAATAACCGTTCTGCTCCTGCAAATTCCGCTTACCCGTCTGGTTGAACGCTACTCGCTACTGTCCCGGATCGTGGCAGGAGCCTTGCTGATGGCTATCGGGGAGATCGGATTTGCTACTTCTGCCGGGTGGAGCTGGTTCGTAGCGGCGATGATCGTCTTTACGCTTGGCGAGATCCTGATCGTCCCTGCCGAGTACGCGCAGATCGACCAGATCACGCCTGCCCACATGCGCGGCACGTATTACGGCGCGCAGAGCATCAGCGAGCTGGGAAGCTTTCTGGGCCCGTGGGTGGGAGGCATGATCCTGTTCGCTTACGGTGGTCCGGTCATGTTTTCGTTCATGGCGTTTTTGGCGGTATTCAGTCTGCTCTTTTATTGGCTGGGAAGGCAAATTTATGTGAAGCGGCAGGCACAGGCATTCGTGGTCATGAAAAAGTCAGTTGATGCATAAGAGGATCAAAAGGGAGTCTGGTGCCAGGCAAGCAAGCACTCAGACTCCCTTTTTTGTTATCCTGCCATATCTTTTGCAATGCGCTGTAGCCGGTTCGCTACCCATTCTACATCATAACCTGCTTCCTGCAAGATCACAGTATTATACAGCTCTTCGAGACCGATCCGAAGCATGTAGCAATGGAGTGTATTCTCGTTTTCGGGTGAATTCGAATACATGGCTTTCAGGTGAGTGAGTAGCGGTTGAAGCTTATCTTCGTTCCAGAACAGTAGATTGGCTATATCATAGAGATGGTCACCGTACATGGACAGGCTCCAATCGATCATTCCGGAGATGTGTCCCCGGTCGGCAATGACATTAAATGAGCCTAGATCTCCATGGATCAACTGCTTTTTTCTTAGAGTTACGCTACTTACACAACTTTTTAATTTCCTTATGGCCGTATCGATGATCTCAGCATCCAGGCCTTTTTTCTCTGCCGCGGACCAGTTATAGATCTTATCGATATAAATGGCCTCCACAAAATCGAGCCAAGTAGGGTAAGGGGCCTTTTCTGTTTCGTCAAAACGGCCATATCCATCCGAATTGGATACCTCGAGAGATCGTAGGGTAGACAGAATCTGCAGGAAAGAGGGAACGACTTCGGACAGTTCTTGTCTATTCAGGTCGAACACTTTCACTCCCTCGATGAAATCGTATATGGCGTAAGGTGGTTGCCGTTCTGGTTCATGAATCTGGATGACTCGGCGGATGGGGAGTACATGTTGATATTGGTTATACACCCATTGTTCTTTTCCGAACGCTTCTTTGCGAGATCCCGTCTTGAACACGTACTGGTTCCCGTTCGCTTCGAAAAAGAAGGTCTGAGAGGCTAAGCCTCCCGTCAATTCTTTGATTTCGGATGCGGCAGGATAATGGTTGCGAATGATGGCTTCCATCTCATCTCTCGTACGTCTTGGAAACATGGTGAGCTCTCCTTTGAAATAGATTTTTCCTAGCAACAATTCATCCAAGGAGAGACCGTAAATGTGAGCGAGTGCGATGACGGAGTTGATGTCTGGAATATTTTTACCGACTTCCCAATTGGAAAGCGTTTGCCTCGTAATGTTCATTCTGGTGGCGATTTGTTCCTGAGTGAATCCGGCTTTTTGTCTTCTTAGCTTGAGCTTCTCGCCAATGTTCATGTTCATCCTCTCCTTACTGCCATTTTCTCATGTTGAGTGGAAAAATCTAGCAAGGATCTCTTGCTTTCGTTGTATAGAAAAAAACAGCAGCAGTCTGGGATTTTTTCTCTTACCAGACTGCTGCTGTTGTTATGACCCAATCCACTCACAAGCATCAGGCGAAACATCTGCCAAAAACGGACTGACTTCCCCCGAATAAAGAAGATGCAATTCATGCATTGCGCGGGTGCAGGCCGTATAAAACAGCTTTCGCTCCTTCTCATGACCGTAGCTCTCGCGCGACACATCATAGAGAATCACGGCATCAAATTCCACGCCTTTGGCCAGATAGGAGGGGATGACCAGGATCCCGCTCTCGAACGTAATCGTACCGCTGCCGATCAGACGAAGCGCAAGCGAATCGCGAAGCTGCTCGTAGGCGGCTTTGGCTTCGGCTGCTGTTTTGGTAATGATGGCGATCGTCTGGTGTCCGTTCTCCTGCAAGGTGTGGACCCGGGAGCAAATCCAGTCCTTGCGCGCTGCTTCATCCTGCACGCGAGTGACGCTTGGCTTCAGCCCGTCCCGATTGAACGGCTCAATCCGCTCGCCACCGGGGATCAACTGTCGTGTAAACTCCACGATAGGCCGCGTCGAACGGTAGCTTTTGGTCAGCAGGAAGGTCTCCGTCTCTGCGGGCTCGTACAAGGAAGCGACTGCTTCAAAGCTGTCCTGGTCAAACGCGTGCGCATAGATGGCTTGATTCCAGTCGCCCAGCACCGTCATTTTGGCCCGCGGGAACAATCGCTGGATGAGAGCGAATTGAAAAGGAGAGTAGTCCTGCGCCTCGTCGATGAAGACATGGCGGACAAGATTGTTGGTCTGAAATCCTTCCAGCCGCTCCTGCAGGTAGAGAAAAGATGGCGTATCCTCATAGGACAGCTGATTTTGCTCCAGGCGAAGTAAAGTCTGCTCACAGATAGCAGGCCAGTTCCCGCTCGGTTCCCCTTCCGGCAGGAGGCTCTCGATTTGTTCAGGCTGGCTGAACAACTGACGGTAGATCGCTTGTGTGTCGATAAAGCCCAGCTCGCGAATCATCAGGCGCAGCGGTTTGAAAGCCCGTTTGACCAGCTTGGCAGCCAGCAGGTCGCGCTCCCGGTCAAAGTCATCAAATGATTCTTCGTGAAACTGGTTTTTGCGCCGCAGTTGCTGATACGCCTTGGCGAATTCTTCCTTGTCCAGCAGCTCCAGCTCGTCATCCACCCAGGGCTTTCTGCGCTCGGAACGCTCGCGTTTTTTCAATTCGGTGAGCAGCCATCTGGCGACGAGAACCATCCGATTGGGAATCGGCAAGGAAGTATCCAAGGAATAGAAGAACTCATGAATCTGCCGGGCGTCAATTAGCTTGCGATCCTGGAAAGCGATGTCGCGAAAAATCAAGCCGGATTGCTTGAGGCGTTCTACGTACTGGTCGATGACGTGCATAAACGCAGCCGAAGACTTCCAGCGGATTGCTTCCAGTCTCGTCTCGTATCCCGGCTCCTCCATCGCTCGCAGGACGTACTCCATCTGTTCCAACGGATGCTCCAGATCAAAGAGGGAGCCAAGCCGATGCTCCGCATATTCCTGGAACGTGGTCTGCTGCATGTTTTCCTCGCCCAGCTCCGGGAGGACGGTGGAGACGTAGCTGTTAAATAGGGCGTTGGGGGAGAACAAGACCACCTGCTCCGCTTGCAGCGTTTTGCGATACCGGTAAAGCAGATAAGCGATGCGCTGCATGGCGGCAGAGGTTTTTCCGCTTCCGGCAGCACCGGAAACTACGACCAGCCTGCTTTTTTCGTTGCGGATTATGCGATTCTGGTCCTTCTGGATCGTCGCGACGATGCTTTTCATCTGTGTGTCAGCCTGTTTGCCCAAAACTTCTTGAAGCAGCTCATCCCCGATGGTTACCCCTGTATCGAAGAGATGGAGCAGACGGCCGTCTCGAATCTTGTATTGACGCTTGCAGGTGATTTCTCCGTCCACGCGCCCTGCAGGTGTATCGTAGCTGGCTGGCCCCGGCGTATAGTCGTAATAGAGACTGGAGATAGGAGCGCGCCAATCATAGATGAGAAAGGCTTCGTCCTTTTCGTCCAGCAGGGAGGCAATCCCCAGGTAGACAGGTTCCGCTTGCCTTTCGCCCTCTTCTCGAAAATCGATGCGGCCAAAGTATGGGTTTTGCTCCAGTCGTCTCAAGGTCTTCAATTGCTTCACGGCATGCCGATGAGCACGTTCCCGTTCGGAGAGGACTTCTGCTTGCTGCTTGATGCTGGCATATGTCTCGACAGCTTCTATCGCATCCTCGAAGTTGACGGTCACGTCATCCCAAAAATGCTTGCGGATACTGACGATGTCCGTCGTGACATCACTCACCTGCTCCGTCAAATCATGGATCCGCTTGTGGATCACTTCCACGACCTGCTCAACGCGCTGTGCTTCCTCACGCCAGTCTTGGTCAGTTACGCTCATCGAACCGCTCCTTTTTGATTTTTTTGGTTCCGCTTGTTTTGTTGACAACCAAATGATTGTGTGCTAAGATAATAGTGGAAATACGTATCTTAAAATAGAACAGTAAATTCAAAGACCAATTTCCATTGTAACACGGGATAATTGGCTTTTCAACGTGGGAATCTATTTTTATAAATGAAAGCAGCGGAGTGCGAGGGCACTCCGTTTTTTTGCGTTTTCGAGGGGGCCTCCGTATTCACCGAAACAATGGCTGCTCCCACCAGCCGATCGCAGACAGGACCTGTCCCCCTTCCCGTTCAGCATGGGGAAATTGGAACATCAATGCTGTGCCGGGAGCAAGAATCCAGTGGCCGTTTTTCTCCGCGTTGATGGTGGACATCGGAGGAAGAATGCGGGTGGAGGCGATCACGCCGTCAGCAGGAGGAAAGGCACCGCCGGAAGAGTAGTGGATCTGCCCTTGCGAGGAGGGACAGGGGGAGGGCTGCACAAAGCCGGAGGTAATGTGCGAGGAGGTCTTGGCTCCAGTCACGGCACGCGCCTGTCCGAACCAAACCTGCATTTCCACTGGCTGATCCGTGAAGTTGCTGACATACCAATCATTGATATAAAGCTGCATCGTGGAGCGGACGGGATTGACCAATGCGGCATAGCCCTGCGTGCCGCCGCTGATGTCGATCTTCTCCGTCTGCCCCAGATAGTATCTGCACTGCATGGACATCGACATGGCATAAGGAACCAGCACGTTGCCCGTGACAGCTTCGGGTGCAGGCTGGGTGGGAAAAGGGAAATATCCCATCTGCATGTACATGTCCGGCATTCCGTAGTAGTAGGAAGTATGAGTGTAGGAGGACTTTGCCATCGGTTCTTCTCCTTTAAGGAAATGGTAACTCTACAACATATGGCAAATGTCCCGGGGATGTGATTCGCCGGAATGACTCAATCTTTGGGAGCGAACACGTCGATCCCTTTATTTTGCAAAATGGAGATTGCCTCCCGCACAGGCAGACGCGGCAAGCCGAATTCCTCTTGTGCCACGGCCTCAATCTCGTCAAGGGAGTGGAGCAGGATCTTTTCTTCGGTTCCGTTTTCCAGCATGATTTGCAGCGAGTTGTTCAACAGGGAGAGACTGCGCCCCCGGTCCAATTGATAGAGCTGGACGCGCAGGCAGCCCATATAGGTAGCGTCCGGTTGAAAGGTAAGCGCCACGGATTCAGAAAAGTCGTGAATTTCCTTCGCCTCAGAAGGATCAAAATTCCACCTGTCGCTGACCAGTTCACCGCGGCGAAAGCGCAGAAAACGAAAGCGCTCTGGTTGAACGGGGTCCCGTACGATCCGGACAGACTCGAATCCAAAAGCGATTTCCTGCTCGGCTGCAGAGTGAAGGGCGACTGGTGCAAAAACCGGAGCGGCAGCCCCCATGTCGACGTATACGGGTTCATCATTCGGGAGCAGATCCCGGATGAGAATCGCCATATGCGTAGGCGACAACGGCATGAGATGGCCCTGGTAGCCCAAAGCGCGCAGCAGAGCAAGCAGACTTCCGTTGTTGGCGAAGCAGGTTCCGCCCATGTCGTAACGAACCGCGTTGGCGACGTACTCCTCCGGGGTGGGAACGAGCTTGTCGCTGGACTTTTGCTCGAAAAAAATCAGCTTGCTTACATTTTCATAGGGAAATACCTGCATATGTGCCCGACAAATCGCTTGCAAGAAAGGAAAATCCGGTTCTTGCAGCTCCAGGCGCATTCGATGCAGATAGGTGATTGCCCATTCAGGCAGTTGTTTCATGAAGATCCTCCTTGTACGTAGTATGAAAAACGCCCGCATCAGCAGATAGCTTTGGACTGATCGCGGGCGTCTCTTGGATGAAGTTAAGAAGCAATTTTCCAGGCGTGGATCACGAGCAAGGCCCAACCGACAATGAACAAGACTCCGCCGATCGGGGTGATGGCACCCAGTACCTTGATGCCTGACATCGCCAGTGCATACAGGCTGCCAGAGAAGATCAAAGTCCCGACGAGGAAGCTCCAGCCTGCCCATTGGAGGCCACTGGAATCAGGATACCATTTGATCAAAAGCGCGACAATAATCATGGCCAGCGCGTGGGTAGTCTGATAGGTGACACCCGTGTGGAAGATTCCGAGCGAATACTCGTCCAATCGCTCCTTCAACGCATGGGCACCGAACGCTCCCAACGCGACCGATAATAGTCCACTGATACTGCCCAGCATCAGAAACAGTTTCATGAAAGGGACACTCCTTTGGATAAAGCAGGCATATGTGCCGGCTTGTGAATGGGTCATTGAACTGTTTTCATTGTACCCCAAGATGGAAGCCCTTGCCCAATTGCAAATTCATGAACAACTGTATGTACAACGGTACAAACCCTGTCACCGGCCAGTTCATAGTATGAAGCAACGCAGGGAGCATAAATAGCCCTGCTGGCAAGGGAGGTGACAGGAATTATGAACAAACTTCTTTCTCTTGCAGGTGGTCTCTTGGGCGGCTATGGCTTGCTGAAAACGCCGCTGGAGAACTCCTTCCTTTCCGGACTCGATCCGGTAGTGGATGTGGTTGGGATCGTCGCGATGCTTGTCTTCTCCGTTGGTTTGATCTACACCGGCGTACGGGATTGGATTCAACGCTGACGGCAGGAGGAATATTTGGTGTCTCCTCGTGAGACGCCTTTTTCTTAGGTTTTATGAATGACGGTGGAGTCGGGTTAGGAAGACAAAAATGGCAAGCGCTATTCCGACAAGAATACCACTGACGAGACCAACATAGTCAATCGAACTGAGACTGATTACTCCTCCTCCTACGATTGCCCCTAACCCGATTCCTACATACAAGGCGGAAGCACTAAAAGAAAGAACGAGGGAAGCTTGATTGGGATGCAAGGAAATCAGGTAAGAATGTAATGCAGGATTGAGAGCAAATCCAGGCATCCCCCATAAAAGCGAAACAATCGAGACCAGAACAATCGTCATCATGCCCGGAGTGAGCAAAGGCAATAAAGAAAAAGAGAGGAGAATGAGGCTGAACCCGCCCAGGGACATGCGCAAAGTCTTGGCCGCCCCGATTCGATCTGTACCGTATCCTCCCAGCAGGTTTCCCGCCAAGCTGCCAATTCCAAAAAGCATAAGAAACCAACTGATATTCTGCAAGGCTGTAATTTTGTGTAAAATAGGTGCTATATAGGTATAGGTAGCAAAGCCGCCTACAGTAGCGATAATACTGACGCTCAAGGTCAACCATACATGTGTATGCAAGCCACTGAGACTCGCTTTGATGGATAATTTCTGTTCTCTCTCGACTTTTGGCAACAGGAATAAAATTCCAACAAAGGTGATCAGCGATATGCTCGTAACAAGCAGGAAAGAGAACCGCCAGCCCCATTCTTGACCAACCCATGTTCCGATCGGCGCTCCCAAGATTAACCCGATTGTTATCCCGGCTGTAATCATGGCTAATGCTTTGCCCCTATGCGATTCAGGGACTAGGCTTGCCGATGCGGCCATCGCGATCGGGGTGAACAGGGCTGCGGAGAGAGCGGCTGCGATTCGAGTAGCGAATAGCCATTCAAATGAAGGGACAATGACGGAAAGTCCGTTTGAAATCGCAAACAGCAGCATGGAGAACAGCAGTAATCTTTTGATGGGCAAATGAATCGTCAATGTTCCCAAAACGGGTGCGCCAATGGCGTAAGCGAAAGCAAAGGCCGTAACCAGTTGTCCTGCGGTAACGATGGAAACATCAAGATCGGCAGCAATGGTGGGTAAAATTCCTGCAATGACAAAATCGTCTGTTCCAATAATGAAGGTACCTAACACAAGGATCAAAAGGCGGTAGTTCACTTTGTGCCACCACCCTCACCTTGATTTTTCACCTGAGTCCAGAAATGGATAAGGCTTTCCAGCTCAGATTCAATCTTTTGTAAATTTTTGATTTGTTCACGCGTATGTTCCAGCTTCTCCATGTAAAGAGCGAGTGCAAAATCGGCGCATGTAGGATTAATATCGATCGGATGCAAGGGGTCGCAGGAGACTACGGGATGTATCTCCTCGGTATTCAAGCCTAAACCGAGAAACAGCTGAACTGCTTTCACACGCTCTACATCCTGCTCGCTGTAAATTCGGTACCCATTTTCCAATCGCTTGGGATGAATGAGCTTCTTTTCCTCATAGTAGCGAAGAGAGCGGATGCTGACTCCCGTTTTTTGCGATAATTCACTTATTTTCATCTATGTTTGCCTCCTTGTATTCTGAAGTTATAGACAGAGTAAAGTATGACATCGTGTGAGGGTCAATAAGGCGTATTTTCGCCAAGAGAGGAGTTCATCATGTCTACCTACAGCGTTATCGAGCATCTGCTGTTTCCGCCGACATTAATACATAGCCAGAAGCTGCGGCTCGCGCTGGAAGGAAAGACTGTGCTTATCACGGGGGCGAGCTCGGGAATTGGTGAGCAGCTTTCGTATCTGTTGGCTGATCAGAGGGTTCATCTCATTTTGGTTGCCAGAAGAGAGGACAAGCTCCTGGCCATGAAGAAAGAGCTCGAATCAAGAGGAGCCAGCATCAGTCTGTTTCCGGCCGACCTTCGCCAGAAGCAGGAGATGGAGGGCTTGCTTGCATTTCTCCATCAGCTTCCCAACGGATTGGATATCGTCGTCAGCAATGCCGGTCATTCCATCAGGCGCCCGATCTATGACTCCCTGGGCCGCTTGCATGACTTTACCCGCACGATGGCAATCCATTATTTTGCCCCGGTCCAACTGCTCATGTCTGTGCTTCCCCTGCTCGAGAAAAAGCAAGGCCAGATTCTCAATATCTCGACCGTAAACGCTCTGCTCCTCCCCTTTCCCCATTGGGCGGCGTACCAGGCATCAAAAGCTGCTTTCGACACCTGGTTTCGGTCTGCCCAGCCGGAGATGAACAACAGGGGGATTTCCACGACTTCGATCTACTTTCCATTGGTCCGAACTCCCATGATCGAGCCGACGGAAGCGTATCGGACGTTTCCTGCCATGTCTCCCGTGCACGCCGCAAGGATCATTGCAAAGGCAATCTACAAAAAAAGAGCCCTATACAAGCCATGGTGGCTGATTTTTGGCCAGTTGGCCTCCGTCGTTTTCAGAAGGTGGTTGGAGAAGGGCATTCCAAGGGTTTTGCAGAAAGGCAAGGGAAAATAGACGTGCTGAAACTACTTTATATCTTGAACAAAATGAAGCTGCTTTCTCCCTTGACGTTACTTCGTTTAACGGCCGCCGTCTACCGCCATGGAATCAATCTGATGACGCTGCTGAATTTCTCAGCGAGGATGTACGGGGAAAAGCTGGCGTTAGTAGGCGAAGGGGAAAGCTTAACCTATCAACAATTGTATACACAAGCCGAACAGCTTTGTGCTGTACTGCAAAAGAGATATCAACTTACCCGCGGCAAAAAAGCGGGACTAGCTTGCAGCAACCATGCGTCTTTGGTCAGAGCGATCTTTGCTGTTTCGTCGTCGGGAGCGGATGTCTACCTTCTTCCAGCAAAGACGAGCGAGGGGCAGTTTCAACGCCTGTTGCAGCAGCATGATTTCGATCTGTTGGTCTGCGATGAGGAACAGAGCCACTGGCTAGGCGATTTTCCGTCTGGGAAAATGCTGTTGAGTTATCATGAGACATTGCCAGCGATCAACAGCCTTTGCTTTGAACGTGCGAACGAGAAAACAAAGCTGCAACGGATGTCAGCGGGAAAGCTGGTTTTATTAACCGGGGGAACGACCGGAGGGGCCAAGGAAGCCAGGCACAAACCGTCGCTCTTTCATTATTTGGACCCTTTTTTCGCTTTTCTGACCCGCTTGAACATTTTGCCATGTCATACGGCGTATATTGCAACGCCGATTTATCACGGGTACGGGGTAGCGGTCTTGCTCTTATTCATGGCCCTGGGGAAAAAAGTCGTCATTCAGCGTGGATTCGATCCCGTACAAGCATGCCGTTTGATTCGCGAACACCAGGTGGAGGTCGTCACCGTCGTACCGCTGATGCTGCATAAAATGCTGAGAACCAACGCAGCTGATTTGAAGTCCCTTGCATGTATTGCCTCGGGTGGAGCAGAGCTGAACCCAAAGCTGGTGAAGGAGACGGCTGAGAAGCTGGGAGCGGTCTTGTACAATCTGTACGGCACGTCGGAAGCGGGCTTGAATATCATCGCGACACCACAGGATCTCAGCTATTCCGCCCGGACGATCGGACGAAAGATTGACGGTGTGCGCATCAAAATCGTGGATGAACACAAAAAAGAAGTGGCAGTCGGTCAACCCGGCCAGATATGCATCCAAAACAAATGGTCGATGAAGAATCGCTCCAAAGCCTGGATTGAGTCTGGGGATGTCGGCTATCGGGATGAAAAGGGCTATTATTTTTTGTGCGGCAGAACGGATAACATGATTGTCTCAGCAGGTGTGAATGTGTATCCGCTTGAAGTGGAGCAGATTCTTCTTACTCACCCGCATGTAGAGGATGCCGTCGTGATTGGAGTCCCGGACGAATGGTACGGGCAGCGATTGCAAGTCTATATCCTTCTCGCACCGCAAGCAGCAATGACAGTGGAGGATATGTTCGCTTGGCTGCGCCCAAGGCTGGCGCGCTATCAACAGCCGAAGGAGATTCTTTTTGTAGATCGTTTGCCTTATACCCATTTGGGGAAGGTGGACAGGAAATTGCTGTTACGAAATGGAACCAATGGGGATATGGGAAACAGCGGATAATTAGATTACCCGCCTGTCGCTTACACTACTTGGTGAAAGGCGGGATTTGCATGTATTCTCTCATTCGTTTTGTTCTGCTTTTTTCCCTGATCTCATTTTCTACATCGGCATTTGCCATGGCCCCAGAGACTCCTCCCTATGCGAAATGGGGGAGAATGGCCGTTCAAGAAACCCAAAAACGCTATCCCAAGGCCGCAATCATTGATTACCTTCACGTTGGGCGGGAGAATTTGCAGACTGATAGGGCGCGGGAGACCTTCAAGCTATGGCTGCGGCAAGACAGTAGAGAATTCGGCGTATCGGTCATCATCACGTTTGACCCTCGGACAGAGAAAGTGATTTCGATGCAATTCAGAGATGGTCAGGCGCCATAAAATCCAAACTCTAAAATCACGCTTCGCAAATCAGAAAGGAGATCTAGCATGCATACCATCGCCAAAACAAACCACATCTTCTCATTTGCACCCGACCTCAAATCCGTGATGACAGTGGAATCAGGGGCTGAGATCGTGTTTGAGACCTATGACTGCTACCGGGGGCAGTTGACGGAACCGTCCAAAAACAAGATACATGCTCTGCAGGGGGTGAATCCCGCTACGGGGCCAGTTGCCGTCAAGGGGGCCATGCCGGGGGATACCTTGAAAGTGACAGTGATATCCATTGACCTCGAGGAGACGGGAATCATGTACCTGCGACCAGGGGCAGGAGCGCTGCATAAATATGTGCAGGAACCTGAGGTGAAAACCTTTCGCGTAGTTGATGGCTTGATTTATTTTAACGAACGGCATGTTTTCCCTGTCAGGAAGATGATCGGCGTCATCGGTGTCGCGCCGAAGAACGAGGATATCCCCACGTATTCTCCTGGTAATCACGGCGGAAATATGGATACGAAGGAAATTACGGAGGGGGCAATCGTCTATCTGCCCGTTTCTGTTGCGGGCGCACAATTGGCCATCGGGGATGTCCATGCGTTGATGGGAGACGGAGAAGTAGCTATTTGTGGACTGGAGATCGGCAGTCGTGTGCGGGTAAAGGTGGAGGTGCTGAAACAACAGCATTTTCACACCCCGGTTGTGGAGGATTCAACGAATTTCTATGTGATTGCTTCTGCTGCTACTCTCGATGAAGCCTGTCAGTCTGCTGTTGAGAGCATGTTTGCATTTTTGCAGGAGCGTCTGCCCGACTACGAGGCCAACGAGATTGTTTGCATCATGGGGCTGCGTGGAGATTTGCGCGTGTCACAGATCGTCAATCCATTGCGAACGGCTAAATTTGTAATGCCGAAGGAAGGGTTAGAAGTGACCTTTGCCAGGTAAGCATTGAAATAAGGCGAGAATCTTTTAGGCAAATTTTTTACGAAGTCCGAGAAATAATCGTTTCTTTTTTGCGATAACCCGAAACAAGGACGGGCAGTCAGGCAGGAAACACTTCTGCTCGACTGCTTTTTGTATTTCTGGCTCAAACAACCTGCAGATGGACCGCATACTTCCGTAAAACATAGCGTCTTTTGCCGACAACCTCATATACATATAGCAGGTGCCTGAAAGAGGAGGGGACGTCATGACAAATGAAGAACGCAAAGAGCTGGAGCGGTCCATCGACGAGATCACCGAAATTGCCAAAGGATTCGGTCTCGATTTTTACCCGATGCGCTATGAGATTTGCCCGGCTGACATTATTTATACATTCGGGGCGTACGGGATGCCGACGCGATTTTCGCATTGGAGTTTTGGCAAATCCTTCCATCGGATGAAGCTGCAATACGACCTGAATCTGAGCAAAATTTACGAACTAGTAATCAACTCCAATCCCTGCTACGCCTTCCTGTTGGACGGCAATACGCTGATCCAGAACAAGCTGATCGTCGCACACGTCCTGGCCCACTGCGACTTTTTCAAGAACAATGTACGCTTCTCCAACACGAACCGTGAAATGGTGGAGAGCATGGCCGCGAGCAGCGAGCGGATTCGCCAGTACGAAATCCAATACGGCAAGGAAGCGGTGGAAGATCTGCTGGATGCAGCCTTGGCGATCCAGGAGCATATCGATCCCAGTCTGCTGCGTCCCAAGCTGCGCTGGAAGCGGGAGTCGGAGGAGCCGGTGAACACCAGCAAGGAACGGACCAGCCCGTACGACGATCTGTGGAATCTGGATCGCAAGGAGAAAAAGGAGCAGGATTCCGCCGCCAAGCCCGCTGCTCGCAAGTTCCCGCCGCAGCCGGAAAAAGACCTCCTGCTGTTCATTATGGAATACAGCACGGTGCTGGAAGACTGGCAGCGCGATGTCCTGACCATTATCCGCGATGAGATGCTGTATTTCTGGCCGCAGCTGGAGACGAAGATCATGAATGAAGGCTGGGCGACCTACTGGCATATGCGCATCCTGCGCGAGATGGACCTGACCGAAGCGGAGACCATTGATTTCGCCAAGCTGCATTCCTCGGTCATCCAACCGTCCACGACGAGCATCAACCCGTATCACCTCGGCTTGAAAATTTTCGAGGATATTGAGGAACGCTGGAACAATCCGACACAGGAAGAGCAGGAGCGCTTTGGCCGCAAACCGGGAGAGGGACGCGCCAAAATTTTCGAGGTGCGGGAGCTGGAGTCGGACATCAGCTTCATCCGCAACTTCCTGACGCAGGATCTGGTCAACAAACTCGATCTCTACATGTTTGGCAAACAGGGCAACGAGTGGGTCGTGACCGACAAGCAATGGGAGCAGGTGCGCGATGGTTTGGCCGCTACACGCGTCAATGGCGGCTTCCCGTACGTCATGGTGCATGATGGCGACCACCTCCGCTCCGGGGATTTGTATCTGAAGCATCACTACGAGGGGCTGGAGCTGGACGTCAAATACGTGGAAAAAACCTTGCCATATGTGTACGACCTCTGGGGCAGGGGGGTTCATCTCGAGACCGTAATGGAGGATCGGCAGGCGCTGTTCAGTTATGAGGGGAAAAAGGTGAATCGCCGGTTTTTGTAGGCAAACGAAGGAATCGCATGCCAGTACCGCAGATATTGGCTTGATCGTTGCATGAATAAACTGGGAACGTTATAATAAAACTAAATAAGGAGTCGTACAGCAACACGACTCCTCAGCACAGTAGACCGCTTCAAAGACGGTCGACTCCGGTGTTACGATCACAAAATAGACCGCGAAACCTTGGCAGGGGGCGGTCTATTTCTTTTGGTTAAGTGCTAGGATAATCTAAATAAGATATCCTGATCCAAAAGTTGCTCGGCACATAATCTGGCGGAAGCATATCACGATACTGTAGAAGAATATTTTTACCAAGCTTTGTGTAACTAAGGGGAAAATCTATGCTCAGCCCCAGTTTGTCAGGCTTTCCCGAAAAGGTAGAGTCTTCTCTGGAAAATAAAAAAGAAACTAGAAGTGTAGATAGACAAATTTGTTTTCAATATTGATAGGTTAGCGAAATAGATTAAAGAAAAGAATTTACGCTTAAGTTCGTAGGAGAAGATTTTCGGTATCGAACTTAATTAGAATAAGAGGTTGGATCGTACTAGGCATTAATTGAAGAACACAACAAGACAATTGAATACATTGAGAATATTGAAACGGATTACAAATTAAGAGATTTTTTTGAAACGATCTGAAGTGAATATCATAATGTAGTCGATTGTTGTTGTATGTGTAAGGAGTTTGAACTATGTTCTGAGGGGACGATCGTTTATAAAGCCAGGGGATGCCTCTAACTGAATATTTTATGTATGGGAAGAGCTTTATTCTTGAGGAGCCAAGTAATTATGCTTTCATTTTCATTCTGAATTAGGGAGGCTTGAAAATGCCGAGGAAACTTTGGACAAACTGTTTTTGTACCTAGTAGTCCTGTTTATCAGTATTAAAGGGCACTTTCGATTATAAACGTTCTCGGAAATTGGGAGATGTTAAATAACTTGGTAATTCAGCACAATTGTAGAATAGGGACAAAAACCGACTGATTGATCCAGAATATGCTAATAATTGTCTAATAAGATTATGGGAGGTCGAACTGATGAGTGCATACAAAGGTATGAAATGGTACAAATGTGATTTACAAATGCAAACCCCAGGAGACAGGCACAATTGGTTACATAATGATCCAGCATTCTTACCTGGGGACTATAGCGAAGCAGATCTAGTCAGGTCTGTTGACATGTATCTACATAGGTGTCATGACATCGGCTTGGATCTAATCGGAGTAACTGATCATAATTTTATCGGACGTAACTACCTTGAGATGATGCAAAGAAGGAATACTCAAGTGGCAAATGACTTAGGGAAAGAACCCATTATCATTTACCCAGGATTCGAAATTGAAATTGCACAAGGGTTAGGCGTTCATTTGTTATGCCTTTTTGATCCTGAAACACCTCTCGATGAAATTGATGATCTAGTAACAGAGTTAGGATTATCTAAAGCAAGAAGGGTCGTGGATGGTAGTATTCAACCAGTTCAAAAATTATTTAGTGAAATCCTTGAAATTGTTCAAAATCACAGCAGAATCCCTGGTCTCATTATTGCAGCTCATCCACTCTCGGAAAGTGGTTTGTTGAACAACAACTTCATTACTCAGCATTTTCAAAGGGAAATGTTCACTGATCCTAGGCTGCTCGCAATGGAAATACCGAAAAATTTAGATGTGCTAAGCCCAGGGTGGCAAAGGCTTTTGAAAGCTGGTCCAGATTGTCATCCTGATTGGAAGAGGAACAGACCGATCGCAACTGTGCAATCATCAGATTGTTACAGCCTCACTGAAAATGAAAAAGGGTATATCGGCAAGAGACATTCTTGGATTAAAATGTCCAGGCCCTCAATTGATTCTTTGCGCCAAGCATTTTTGGATCACGATTCTCGAATTCGTCATCAGCTTGATTCACCCGATCGTGATGAACCACACGGAAGAATCAGATCCTTGAAAGTTCAAAATGTGGCTTTTTTAGAAGATCAGGAAATACATCTCTCACCAAATCTAAACTGTTTGATTGGGGGGAGGGGGTCTGGAAAGTCAACGGTATTAGAATACATCAGGCTATGTACAAGAAATGATGAAGTGGAAAAAGCGAGTGATCAGATAGCGAGGGTCAAGAATACGTTGTCAGAAGAATCGAAATTGGTACTCGAATGGGAAAATAGAACAGGACTAATCGATAAGTTTGAATTTTCTACAGACAATCCTCAAGCACAAATCGTTAGTCGTGAAGGCCATATCGTTGATTCAGCGACGATCTTCCGTCAACTAGGCATTCAAATTTTTAGTCAGAGGCAGATTTCTAACATGGCTCAGGATGTGCCGTCATTAATGCCTCTAATAGATAATCTATGCGATGAGGATCTGAATACTCTTATCGATCGGGAAAAGAGAATAAAGGATCAAATTCGGCAGTTACAACAAAAGAATATTACCAAAGAACGGCTACTATTTGATAGAAAAGCTCTTGAACAAGAGATATCAGAGCTTAACCGCCAGTGGGATGCTTTTACAACAATCCAAGAGGGAAACAACAAAAGACAAGCTGCAAAACGATCAGAAACGTTTCTTGAGCAATTGCATAAAGGTACTCAAGATTTAATAAGTGAGCATATGTCGTTAGCTGACAAAATATTGGAATCAATTTCCGAACAGCCCTCTTTCGAAGAAGGTAAGTGGTTAGATCCAGATTCCATCATTGAGTTTATTACTAAAATTAACGAGTTTAAAACGAATTTTTCTCAGCAGATAAGAGAAGCCGCTCAAGCGTCCATTGAGAAGTTGGACGAGTTAACAAGAAATGACCCCAAATGGATAGAACTTAAGCAGAGTGTTGAAGAAACGGAAACAGAATTTCAAACCCTCTGCGAACAACAAGGGTTACGACCAGAAGAGTTAAATTTCTTAAAAGATGTTGATGAAAAACGGACAAAGAAAATTCAGGCAAAGGATCAGATTGATGATGAACTGATAGCGTTAATGGACGAAGTTGAACAATTACCTATTCTTTTTGGCGAGTTATATGGTATCTGGAGAGAGCAATCCGAATTACGTCAACGATGTATTAATGAAATTCTATACAGCAGTGTAGTCCCAAAAGTTCAACAAACTGGTCAGCCTTTTATAGAGGTGGAAATTGATTACTTTGGTGATAATCAAACATTTAAAAGCATCTGGGAATCCATTCGAGTGAAGAGAACGACCAGATTAGGTCGGATTTGGGATGAGCTAGGAAACATTCTGTTCGTTGAATTTAAGCAAAAATCTGAGTATTCAAGTCCTTGGCAACTTCTGATTTATTGGATGGAAGATGCTTCGCATATGCCAGACAGCTATATTGACCATTATGATTCACTGAAAAAGTTCATCGAAGAAGAAATTTTAAGTGAATGGCTAGAACTTCAATTGCATCGAATAAGTGATGGATTAGATATTACGTTGTATCGCAATGATGGAACAAGGGCTGGATCATTAAAGGACAAAGGTCTTTCAGATGGACAAAAAAATACAGCAATACTTACCATTTTGTTCGCGAGAGGAACTGATCCGATCATCATAGATCAGCCAGAGGATGAGTTGGATTCTGCCTTTATCTATAATGAACTGGTTCCTTTGCTGCGTAACGTAAAAAATAAGCGCCAAGTGATCTTAACGACACATAATGCGAATTTACCTGTTAACGGTGATGCTGAGCTGGTGTACGCCTTGACAGCCAACCAAGGTAGAGGAGAGGTTCGAGCACAAAGCGGGTTAGATCATCCTGAAGTCCGAGATGCTATCTTGGATATCATGGAAGGATCAGAAGAAGCCTTCCGACGCAGAAGAGAGAAGTACCATTTTTGATTATGCACCTTAGTAAAACGGAGGGAATCTTCGTTTTACTAAGGTGTATTTACTTTGAAATGTCCAGATACTGAAAATATGTATCATTTTTCGTTTGTTAATTGAGTTTGCTTTATTTCCAAATAGTTAAGCAAGTTCTGTACCAGAACCTCTTCAGTCAATAATAAATTCACCGCTGATAAAATATCAGTGTTGCTAAATTTTTCCGCTTTTTCATCTGACCATGACTTAATCTTGTCAACAATATTATCTACATTTAACTCATTGTTCTGTAACACTAAATAACAGATTGTTGATATTAACTCCACGTCTTTTTCTTGGTCTATGCTGTTAATGAATGTGCAAGCTCTTTTAATGTGTGGTAAGAAATTTTGCAGTTTTGTTTCAATTGAATCGCTTATTAGAGTATTCTTTGCTAAACTAAGGGCATTTTGTGTATTTAATTTATGAAAATCCTGAAATTCTTTAATTTCCCTAATCAAGATGTCAATTGAATGAGCGTAGGGACCATATTTATGTGCTACAAATTTAAAGTAATTTTCACCAGAGAAAAGGTTCATAAAAAACGCTGCTTTTTGGAGTCTTAATTTATTAAACTTTTTTAACGAAGGCTTGAAATTCATCAATAACAAATGTGAAGCATTTAGTTTAGGTGCTTGTTTTGCATCCGACTGATAATTTTTTGAGGGTTCGTAAATAATTATCTCAATGTTTTCGGCAACTGATTGCAATTGGCTTAAGATAAATGGCCTGACTTCATTCCAATTGAGCCCGCCATTCCCACATCCTAAAGGAGGAATTGCTATAGAATTGATGTGGCCCAACTCTAAGATTTTTACTAATTCTTTAAGGCCTAAATGGATGTACTCCATTTTAGAGTTTTCACGCCATTTGTTTTTTGTTGGGAAATTGATAACAATTTTATTGTTTTCCCTGAAGCAATGAATGGTTCCAATTTTCAAGGATCCACTAGTACATGCATCCTTGTAGGATTTAAAATTCTCTGGGAATTTTTTTTTGAATTGATATGCAATCCCCTTCCCCATGTATCCTTCACAATTTACTGTGTTTACAAGGCATTCGGCTGAAGAATCTAAGATGTTGCCTGTCGTAAATTTGAACATAAACTCACTCCAAAAACATATTAGGCATTACATTTATGTAAAAGGGTAATCCCTCGTAGTAGCTTAATGTTACATCTTTAACTATTTTTTCTGTTGCAGAGTCTTTAACATAGATACAGAAAAAGTCAGATGGATCAATTGGATCTGGGGAAAGGCTTTCTGCCATACATACATTTTTACAATAATCATCTTGGTATTCCCTTTGTTCCATTGTTTCCCAATCGATTAGGTTAAAACCATTATCGTAGTCGTGTAATATTAAATTATCATTTAGTGCGATTGGATGCATTGTAATGATATGGAAGTTGTTTTTTCGGGCATAATTTCTGTTTACGCAAATGTAGATGAAATTTTGATCTGGATTATCGATTTGAACTCTTCCGTCAAAAGGGTTTTTGGCAAAAAAGTGAAAAGGAACTAAGCTGTTCAACCCGTTAGCTTGTCTAAAATCAATTATTTCTTGATCTGCAATATCTCTGAAGTTATTAGTCATGTTACGAGGGAGTAAACCTTTATCGATAATTGATTCGAAATTTTCTAAGCAAGTTAAGTGGTATAATAACTTTCCGTTTTGTATTGCCATAAGATATCCCCCTTTCAAAATTTTCGATTAACTTCAATTCAAATATTATCAATGTATAAAAGGAATATCTAGCCAAAACTGAAAAAGCACCTTTGCGAACGAAGGCTGGGCGACCTACTGGCATATGCGCATCCTGCGCGAGATGGACCTGACCGAAGCGGAGACCATTGATTTCGCCAAGCTGCATTCCTCGGTCATCCAGCCGTCCACGACGAGCATTAACCCGTACCACCTCGGCTTGAAAATCTTCGAGGACATCGAGGAACGCTGGAACAATCCGACACAGGAGGAGCAGGAGCGCTTTGGCCGCAAACCGGGAGAGGGACGCGCCAAGATTTTCGAGGTGCGGGAGCTGGAGTCTGACATCAGCTTCATTCGCAACTTCCTGACGCAGGATCTGGTCAACAAACTCGACCTCTACATGTTTGGCAAACAGGGCAACGAATGGGTCGTAACCGACAAGCAATGGGAGCAGGTGCGGGATGGTTTGGCCGCTACGCGCGTCAACGGCGGCTTCCCGTACGTCATGGTGCATGATGGCGACCACCTCCGCTCTGGGGAGCTGTATTTGAAGCATCATTACGAGGGGCTGGAGCTGGATGTCAAATACGTGGAAAAAACCTTGCCATATGTGTACCATCTCTGGGGCAGGGGCGTTCATCTCGAGACCGTGATGGAGGACCGGCAGGCGCTGTTCAGCTATGAAGGGAAAAAGGTGAATCGCCGCTTTTTGTAAGCATACGAAAAGGAATGTAGAAGGAGGAACTGCAAGCTCGGTCCTTGTTGGGGATCGAGCTTGCGTTTTTATTTATTCCTGATAAATCGTCTATCGATATAGAAGGCTATGAACAAGGCGAGGAAAGCAGTCAAAAGCAGGTTGCCGTAAGTTTCGAGGGGAAATGGCTTGCCTTCCAGCTGGATATCACTCGCACGATACTCAAGCCGCTTGACCGCGTGTTTAGCCGTAAGAAGGTCCTCTTGCTTGGCTAAATCTTCGAGTTGAACTTCGAATAGAAAGCGATCCGGTGAATGGCTGTGTACAAATTGAAGCTCCTTGTTGTTCCCCTGTTCGTTCCAGTTTTTGATCTCCTCTGCAGCCAATGATGTAGCCGTTGTACCTGGAACGATCATCTTATCGATTGGGGGTATTTTCGCTATTGGGTGTCGCGCAATCAGGTTTAAACCGTGCTTCGTTACAATGGGTTTAATCGAATTCGATATGGCATAGACTTGGGTCGTCCCGGAGGAAGAATAAATATCGAATACGGAAGCGAGAGCCATCTCCTCTACGCCATCATAGAGCAGCACTCCTGCCTGTTCCTTATTCCACTGAAAAGCAAGGTTCAGGACATACGTAGAATAGTGCCTATCGATATAGAAGGGATCTACCTTTGGATTGTGAACGAAGTGGTAAGCAGGATAATTCATTTCTTTGGCTACCTTGGCCGCCATCGGTTCACCAAGTTTTTGTGAAATCACATAAAGGACTGCATCGATTCCAGATGTAATACCGGCAGAGGACACTATGTTTTGATCAGCAAGAACATATCGCAGATCTCTCTTCCAGTCCACCTGCGGATAGTTTATTTTTCTAGACCAAATCGTTTGCCAATGCGAGGTGGACGATTTTCCATTCAACAAGCCAGTAGAGGCTAGATTGCCCGCGCCACCGCAAATGCTTACTAGCGTAGTTTCTTGGTGTTTTAGAATCCATTCTTTTGCTGGTTCAAACGTCTCTTCCTGATCGGTCAAGAAAGGAATGGCGATAATATCCGGGCTTTTCCCTAGCATTTCATCCATTTCCTGAAACGAGTAGTGCGGCACGACATCCAATCCGCCTGACAGCGTCTTGATGCCGGTGTCTGCAGCAACGGCATATACGTTGTAGGCACCTGTCCTCGCGAAAATTTCGTAGGGAATCATGAAGTCCAGTCCCTCAGTAGCTTCGCTTCCCAACATAACCGCTACAGTAGGCTTAGCCGGATCGTGCTTCGGTATCTTTACACTTTGCAAGGAAGGGAGCGGCTCTTGACGAACCGCACCGTAAAAATCTTTTTGCGAATGAACAACCCCGAGAGTTGCAACCCCTCCAACTAGCAGGGTGAATATACAGACAAAAACAATCAAACGCAGGAATAGCCTTTTCATGTCGTTTTCCTCCTGAGGATGGTACATCCCATACAATACCTGTGTAAGGTATTCATTTGAAAAAAGGGCTTCTTGATGATAAATCTTCTGTCAATACAGAAAGCGATGAATAGGGCAAGGAAAGCAGTCAAAAGGAGATTGCCGTAAGTTTCGAGGGGAAACGGTCTGCCTTCCAGCTGTATATCATCCGAACGAAATTCGAGCCGTTTCAGCGCATGCTTGGCGGTGAGCAGATCCTCTTGCTTGGCTAAATCCTCAAGCTGCACTTCAAATAAAAATCGATCTGGGGAATCGCTGTGCACAAGCTGAGGGTTTGTATTGCTCCTCGTATCGTTCCATTGCCTGATTTCCTCAGCAGCCAATGAATTCGCATCTTTTCCCGGAATCATCAATTTATCCAATTGTGGGGCGTTTGCTATCAAGTGTCTGGAAATCAGGTTCAGACCGTGTTTTGTCACAATGGGTTGCTCCGAGCCGGACATGGATAAAACACGAGTCGTTCCGGTGTCTGCATAGATATCGAATACGGAAGCCAGCGCCATTTCCTCCACGCCGTTATAGAGCAAGACGCCTACCTTTTTCTTGTTCCATTGAAACGCATTATTCAAGAGATAGGTTGAAAAGCGAAAATCCATATAAAATGGGTCCACCTTCGGATTTTTTACGAATTGATAAGAAGGATACTTCATTTCTTTCGCTATTTTTTCCGCCACGGGTTCCCCAACCTTTTGCGAAATCACATAGAGAACGGCATCGATTCCTGATGAAACACCGGCCGAGGATATCACGTTTCCGTCATGATAATACCGCTGATCGTCTAACCAGTTCGTCTCAGGAAATTGCTTGGGGAAAACGACAAGATTCTGCCAGTGTGTTGCTGCTGACTTTCCTTTCAATAGACCGGCAGCTGCGAGATTTCCCGATCCTCCGCAAATGCTTACGAATGTGGTTTGGGAATGTTGTTGTATCCACTTTCGGATAGGAGCAAATTTCTCATCGTCATTCGTTACCATAAATGGGATCGTGATGATGTCAGGGCTTTTTCCTAACAGCTGATCCAACTCTGTAAAAGAATAGTGCGGTACCAGATCAAGACCTCCGGTTAATGACTTCACCTGATTGTCTGAAGCAACGGCAAAGACATTGAATGCCCCTGTTCTGGAGAACAATTCATAGGGAATCATAAAATCTGATCCCTCGGTGGTCTCGTTCCCCAACAAAACGGCTACAGTGGGTTTATTCGGATCATATTCGGGTTGCCTCACGCCTTGCAGTGAGGGAATGGGTTCTTGGCGAAGCGCACCGTAAAAGTCCTTGAATGAACGATTATATCCGAGCAACCCTACACCGCCTACAAACACAGCCAAAATCAACACATAAGTAGCCAAGCGCAAGAATAACATCTTCATCTTATTTTCCTCCGATTATAGGCAGCCTTTGCCTGAATGTAATCAGGCTGCCGACGTATCAACAGCCTGATGCCTGTGTGTATTGTCTATAGCGTTTTTCTCGATGACGTATGGGTTGTTTTCTTCGTAATGAACCGTCTGTCGATAAAGAATGCCATCAGCAATGCGACTGCTGTAAGCAAAAGCGGAACACCGAATGATTCGATAGAGAACGGGTTACCCTCGAATTTCAAGTAGTCAGCGCGATACTCCAAACGTTTTGCTCCGTATATCGCTGTCAGAACATCCTCTTGTTTGGACAAATCTTCAAGCGGCGCATCGAACATAAATCTGTCTGCTGAACCGGTATGCAAGTATTCAGGTACTACGCCATTGCCCTTTTCGTTCCACTCTTGTACAACCTTTTCCGCCAAGGATTTTGCATCGGTGCCTGGAACGATCACACGATCAAGCTCTGGAGCATTCTCCACTTGATATTTCGCAATAAGGTTGAGATGATGTTTCGTCACGATCGGCTGTTCCGAATTTGCAAGGGAAATTACCTTAGTCGTCCCGGAAGCGGCATACGTATCATAAATCGATGACAGCTCCCCTTCGTCCATACCGTCATACAGGAGCACGCCAGTCTGTTGCTGGTTCCATTGGAATGATTGATTGAACCAATAAACGATTTCGCTCAAATCAATATAATAGGGATCAATCTTTGGATTTTTGACAAAATGGTATGATGGGTAATTCATTTCTTTTGCGATTTTTTCCGCCATGGACTCGCCCAATTGTTGTGAAATCACATAGAGGGTAGCGTCGATTCCGGATGTGAGACCAGCCGAAGAAACCATATTCTCGCCGCCGACGACAAATCGCTGGTCCCTGATCCAGGTCGTTTCAGGAAATGCCATTCTTGTCTGATCAAAGAATTGCCAATGTATGGTTGATGATTTTCCTTGCAATAATCCGGAGTCCGCAAGATTAATTGCTCCGCCACAAATGCTCAGGAGGAACGTTTTGGAATGCTTTTGGATCCATTCACGCACTGGTTTGTACTTTTCCTGGTCGCCTAAAGGCATGTATGGGATCACAATCAGATCAGGGCTTGCTCCCAATAATTGATCCATTTCCTCAAATGAATAGTGAGGCACCAGATCCAGACCGCCCGTTAATGACGTGATATTTTTGGTCGGTGCAACAGCATATACATTGTAGGCGCCAGTCATCGCCAGCATTTGGTATGGGACTACAAAATCAAATACCTCCGTAGTGGGACTGCCCAAAACAACAGCAGCAGTTGGCTTACTCGGATCATGCTCCGGAATTTCAATATTTTGTATCGCGGAAATCGGTTCATTGCGTATGGCGTACCAGTATGCTTTTTGTTCGCTGATAAATCCGAGCAATCCGCTTCCACCGACCACTAATAAGAAAATACCTACATAAACAGCCAGCCGTACTAACAATCTTTTCAATCGAATCTCCTCCTGTTACCTTCCTTGCGTCTGACTATATTCCACTTTTGTGAACTGAATATGAATGAAAAGCGATTGCTATCGAGCAGTCGTTTTTTTGTTCATATAGAGTTCACAAGATCGGTTTATTGTCTCTACAGGGTCAGTCTGCGTAGGGCTGGACTCCAGAAAAAATGATGAGGAGAAATGAATTATGAAGAAATCGATCATGACTGCCGTTCTATATGTAGCCGCAGTGATGGGCGGGTTTGCCGCCTATGATGAATGGGTAGTGGAAAAGCAACAGGTTGTCGCAGGGAATATGCATGAAACGAATGGGCATGGCGCACAAACCCACGAAAGCAGCCATGAGCATGGAAGCGATAATCTGCACGATGTACAAAGCGAGGTTAACGTGTCGGTCCAAGCAGAAAAAGAAGAAGTAGTCATTTTCTTAAAAGACAAGGAGGGAAATCCCGTCACGGAACTCGAAATAAACCACGAAAAGATCCTTCATTTGATTATGGTAGATGAAAGCTTACAAAAGTATTATCACGTTCACCCGGAGCAGACGGGCAAAGGAGAATTTCGAGTCACACATTCTTTGAAGGAAGGATCCTATAAGGCGTTTGTTGACATAAAGCCAAAGCATCTCGCCTACCACGTGACTCCTGTTCCATTTCAAGTAGGCAATCCTGAAGTAGCCGCGGATCATGGACTTTCGCCGGACAGCACGCTCACGCGACAGGTTGACGGGGAGACCGTGACACTCTTGATGAGTTCATTGCAAGCGAATGAACCCGTTATGCTGAATTTTGAGCTAGATCAAACCAATCTGACTCCTTACCTGGGAGCGATGGGGCATGTCGTCATTCTGGATGAAAAGGCGCAGCATTTTCTCCATGTTCATCCTTCCGATGAGAAACAGCCCATTTTCGAGACCAAGTTCAGCCAACCCGGCATCTATAAAATATGGGCGGAATTCAAGCAAAATGGAAAGGTTCGGGCATTTCCATTTGTTGTAGAAATCAAAGGGGAGAAGTAAGTTGCCAAAAGTCGTCGTAGTAGATGATGATGCGAATATTCGTGAATTGGTCAGACTGTATCTGGAAGATGAAGGCTACGAAATCATCCAAAAATCAAACGGTGAGGAAGCATTAGAATACGTAGAGAATCATGTCGTGGATCTGGTTATCATGGACATCATGATGCCCAAAATGGACGGGTGGGATTTGTGTGCGAATCTTCGCGAGTTCGGAGAGATGCCGATCCTGATGATCACAGCGAAGGGTGAATCGACCGACCGGATCAAAGGCTTTAAGCTGGGGACGGACGATTATCTGGTAAAACCTTTCGATCCCGTGGAGCTGGTGCTGCGGGTAAAGGCATTGCTCAAGCGATATCGTATCGCTACCTCCAGCACGATTAAGCTGGGGAGCATCACCCTGGACCAAAAAAGCTATCATGTGATTTACAAAGACGGAAAAACGGCTACCATTCCCATGAAAGAATTCGACTTGCTGTACAAATTGGGAAGCTATTCCGGGCAGTTATTTACACGCGAAAATTTGATTGAGCAAATCTGGGGCATGGATTATGAGGGAGACGAGCGGACTGTGGATGTGCACATCAAGCGGTTAAGAGAACGGTTTGCCGAATACGAATCGGATTTCCGCATTGTGACGATACGCGGTCTTGGGTACCGATTGGAGGTGAATCGCGATTAAATCCCTCTATTTTCGCGTAGTCCTTATCTTCATCGGCATCGTGATGGTTAGCCTGTTCACCGCGTTTTCTATCAGCAACTGGATGTTTCAAACGCGCATCCACGATATTGTATACGACGGCTTGCTTACAGACGGCCAAAAGATCATTCAAGCCTATCAGTCGACCCCTTCTGCCGAGCTGGTGCCGTTTATGCAACACTTCTCCGGTTATTCGGGTAACCTGCTTCAACTGTACAAGAAAGCTGGCGAGCCCTTGCTTCAAGAAATAGAGCCTATTTATGTGGATCCTCGCGATATAGAGCTAGTGCTTGCGAATCACATAACACGCACGTTAGATGCAAACATTCATACCGTTCCTATTGTAGGGATCCCTCTCCAGATAAATGGTGAGCCTTACGCCATGTTTATTTCCCTGCAACATAATCGGGTAGAGGAAGAGCTCATGCACTCGATCCACGTCTTATACATGTTGATTCTGTTTTTTGGCAGCTTTCTCATTCTGATTGCCGCCCGGTATGTGGTAAATCCGATTCGACGTTTGACGGAAGCGACAAAAAAGATGGCAAAAGGGACATTTGATCGCGAAGGCCTTTCCACAAAACGCAAGGATGAGATTGGCCAATTAAGCATCAGCTTTCATGAAATGGCCGAAGAGCTTACGAAACTTGATCAAATGAGGAATGAATTTGTTTCCAGCGTTTCCCACGAGATTCAGTCGCCGCTGACTTCCATCTCGGGGTTTACAAAGGCATTGAAGCAGAAAAAATTGAGCGAAGAGGTCAGGTTGAGGTACTTGACGATTATTGAAGAAGAAAGTGAGCGATTATCCCGGCTGGGCCAAAATTTGCTCCAACTCTCCTATTTGCAGCAGGATCACCATCCATTGAAGGTAAGTACATACCGGCTGGATGAGCAGCTGCGAAGGATTGTCATCACGCTAGAGCCCCTATGGAATGCCAAAGAAATCGATATGGATGTTGAGATGAAGGGCATCGCGATTCAAGCGGATCAAGATCAGCTCGATCAAGTGTGGATTAACTTATTGAGCAATGCCATCAAATTCACTCCGCCCCAAGGCATGATTCGTATCTGTTCAACAGAATACGCTGATCACGTGGTCGTATCCATAACCGATAATGGGATCGGAATCCCAGAAGAAGAGATTGCGTATATTTTTAAACCGTTTCATAAAGTGGACAAAGCCCGTAATAGTTCTGTAAAAGGGAATGGGCTTGGATTATCCATCGTCAAGCAAATTATAGATTTGCATCATGGTGATATCCGCGTATCCAGCAGTCTGGGAACAGGGACAACTTTTTCGGTCACATTGAAAAAAATAAAAGATTTTTCCCGTAAGGAGGATGAAAAATGACAACAAAGGTAGCAGTGATCGGTTCCGGCGTGATGGGGCATGGAATCGCCCAGGTATATGCATTGGCAGGTTATTTCGTCTCTTTGTACGATTTAAAGGCTGAGCTGCTGAGCAAAGCCAGACAAACCATGGAACAAAGCCTCTCCCTGCAGGTGCGGGAGGATGTACTGACGGAGCAGGCGAAGCAGGAAGCTTTGGAGCGCATCACGTTGACCACCAACCTGCAGGAAGCGGTAGCGGATGCCGATCTGATCACGGAGGCAATCCCCGAAGTAATCGACCTGAAATGGACCCTGTTTGAACAGCTGGAAGCGTACGCCAAGCCAGATGCAATCATTGCGTCCAATACCTCTACGTTTTCGATCGGGCGACTGATTGAGAGGGCGAAAACGCCGCAGCGCTTTATCATTACTCACTTTTTCAATCCAGCCCAGCTTGTACCGCTTGTCGAGATCGTGCGCCACGAGAAAACCTCTGAGGATGTTGTGCAAAAAACAGTGGAATGGATCAAGCAGATCGGCAAATCTCCTGTGCTGCTGAAAAAAGACGTGCCAGGCTTCATCGCCAACCGCCTGCAGACCGCATTGATGCGCGAAGCCTTTTCCCTTCTGGCAAATGGTGTTGCGGAAGCACATGAGATCGATACCGTCATGAAAGACGGCATTGGATTCCGCTGGGCATTTGTCGGTCCGATCGAAACCGCTGACTTCGGCGGGCTGGACACCTGGCAGCGCGTCATGGACAATCTCGCTCCGGAGCTGGACAGATCCGAAGCAGCGCCCGCCATCATCCGGGAGCTGGTGGCAAAGGGCGATCTCGGCACCAAGACAGGAGCGGGCATCTATTCCTATGCGGATACCTCCGTCGAAGATCGCTTGCGAAAGCGCGATGAGCAGTTCCTGCGTCTAGCAAAACAAAAACGGGAGCAGTGAGCCTGTTTCTTGTTCAAAAAAGCTTGCATCGCACCCCGCGCAGCCGTATGATAGCACCATGAAATGATTGATGGGAGTGAAATCATATGGCGAAAAGCAATGCACGCAAGCAACGCGAAAAAATGGCTCGTGAAGGCAAACGCAATCCGGAACAAAACAGAAGCATCTTCGCCTTTGCAGACATGAGACAGCGTGTTACCAAAACGAAAGCAGAAAAACTGCATCAGCAAAAGCATAGAAGGTCGTTATCCTGGAACAGTGATGATGACCTTTTTCTATTTGTTGGATAGGAAAATGTTGGAAATAGTAGTGCGCACAAAGAAGGACAACATGATGAAGAGATCAACCTTATGGGGGAGCAACCATGACATCTGATTTTCTGCTTAGTATCCTGCAATTAATTATGGTAGACGTGGTGTTGAGCGGCGACAATGCAGTCGTCATCGCGCTTGCCTGCCGCAATTTGAGTCCGAGCCTGCAAAAGAAGGCGATATTTTGGGGAACCTTTGGGGCTGTCGGGATGCGTATCCTGCTCACCTTTATCGCGATCTGGCTGTTGAAAATTCCCCTGGTGCAAATGATCGGGGGTCTGCTGCTGATCTGGATTGCCGTCAAGCTATTGAAGGGCGAGGAAGAGGACGGTGAGATCGAGAGCAGCTCGTCGATGATGGGGGCACTGAAAACCATTATCTTCGCGGATATGATTATGAGTCTTGACAATGTGATCGCGGTGGCGGGAGCGGCCAAAGGCAACATTCTGCTCGTCGCAGTCGGACTTGCGATCAGCATTCCGCTGATTATCTGGGGGAGCCGATTGCTGATGAAGCTGATGAAGCGTTTTCCCGTCATTGTTTTGCTCGGGGCAGGCATACTGGGCTTCACGGCAGGGCAGATGATCATGGAGGACAAGCTGGTCGGCGTTTGGGTCGAGCGGTATCTTCCCCTCTCGCCTGTCCTAGTACCTGTTGCTCTTGCTCTTGTGATCATTGCACTTGGTACTTACATGAAACGTCACGGCTCCAAGCCTGATCCGCTTCAGCCCAAAAAGACAGGAGAACAGCTGCACTAAATACAAAACGATGAAAAGCCTGTGGACTTCCGGTAGGGGAGACCGCAGGCTTTTTCACGCTTTTGTCACAGAGGAAACATATGACAACCCCCTCTCCAATAGGACTGCGAAAAAAACTTTGACAATTTTTCAATAAAAATTTGAACAAAACATGAACAACAAGTGAATTTTATGTTACAATCAAAGCATCGATAAGGAAAACGCAATCATACTCAGATGATAAGGGGTTATGCAACATGAATCATGATTATAAAGCTGCCAGCACATTAAAATGGATGGCTTGGACCGCTACAATTGTGGGAATGCTTTTGCTGGTGTTCAATGTAAGCGATCTCAGATCCGAAAACCTTCCGCTCATGGTCTCCATTGGCTGCCTGATTGCAGGGATGAACATTTTCCTGTTAAGCGCTGTATTCCGACTGATGAGCTTGAAAACACAAAAATTGTAATCAAATAGAATCAACGAATCGCCCTCTTCGCAGGGCGGTTTTTTTGTTCCTACATAACTCTTCCTTCCCGAGAAAAAACTAAGCATTGGCGGACATCATCAAGGAAAAGGTGGATGGGATGACAACTGTAACTCTCTACGAAAAGCTGGGCGGGGAAGAAGTGATTCGCAAGGTTGTGGACTACTTTTACGATCTAGTCCTCAAAGACGAGACCGTGAACCACTTTTTTGCCAACACGGATATGGAAAAGCAACGCCTTCATCAAACCAAATTCATCAGCTTTGCTTTGGGCGGTCCGGGGCGTTATACAGGACAATCCATGGAAAAGGTTCATACAGGAATGAATCTGCAGCCAAAGCATTTCGATGCGATCGTCCGGCACTTGCATGATGCCTTGGCCCATTTTCAGGTGGACGAAGCGGATATTTCCCAGGCTTTGCAAACAGTGGAGACGTTGCGAGACGATATTTTGTATAAATAAACTTCTACAAGCATACATCGATCTCCAAGATTTACAGATTGTGTATTGGTTCGTTCGCTTGTTACAGTGGTTATGGGATGATGCTGGATCCATGCGCGGATACAATCCCAAATCATTGAATTCGAGGGAGAAACCATGTTGAATCGATCTCGTTACTGGATATTGACTTCATTGGCAGGACTCACGCTGACTGTGATCAACGCTCCGCTTGCAAGTGCTGCTCAACCAAATGCAGCTGTACAAAGCTTTGATCGGCAGGAGCTGATCGAGAAGCTGGACGTCAAGGAAAAAGACGTCATCGGGCTCTATTACACCTCCATGGAGGGAAGCTCTGAGAATCGCATTCACAACATCAAGAAAGCGGTAAAAAAGATAAATGGCGAAAAGGTAAAACCGGGTGAATTTTTTTCCTTCAATCAGGAGGTAGGCAACTCCAATCTGGCTGAAGATGGTTGGAAGAAAGCGAATGTCATCGCGGACGGCCAGCTCACGGACGGCTACGGCGGAGGAATCTGCCAGGTGTCTTCCACGCTGTTCAACGCCGTTCAGGAAGCGCAGCTGCCGATCCAGGAGCGTCATAGTCACAGCAAGACAGTCGGCTACGTCCCTGTAGGACAGGATGCGACGATTGCGTATGGCTTGCTTGATTTCCGGTTTTCCAACCCGTACGATCATTCGCTAAAAATCAAGGCCAAGACTTATGACGATTCTGATGTCGTGATTGCTATTCTGAAAAAATGAAGCTAGGAAAGACGTGCTGAGCGCGTCTTTTTTTATGTCTGCTATATCCCTCGCTGGAACAATTTCTCCAACGCAGGGGATTCGTAACAATAATATGATCAACTCGTGAATTCGACGTGAACACTTTGTAACAGAAAAGATACGAAAATATGAACGTCCCCAAAAACCAGTACCAATTCTTTTGCGTTCTGATAACATGATAGTGCGCAGATGAGATGTGTTCACATTTACTAAAAATGAGCTTCCAATTAGGTAGGTCTGTTTTGTCAACGAGGAGGGATTGGGAGAATGAGTGGAGGAAAATGGCCGAGACGACTTCAATTGGCTGTCTTGGCGGCGCTGGCGAGTATCATGCTGGCCGGTTGCGGCAGCGATTATGTAGTCTTGAACCCCAAGGGGCCGGTAGCACAGACGCAATATGATCTCATTATGATTTCCATTATATTGTGCTCGATTATCATTATCCCGGTTATTGCGCTCACCGCGTTTATCGTCTATCGATATCGGGATACACCGAACAACAAAGCGACGTACAAGCCAAATTGGGCGCACAGTACCAAGCTGGAGGTAATCTGGTGGTCGATTCCGATCGTGATTATCGCGATTCTGGGTTACTTCACCGTGCGCGATACTTATGCATTAAAAGAAAATCCGAATAAAGAAGTACAACCGATGGTCATTCAGGTAACCTCTCTGGACTGGAAATGGTTGTTCACTTACCCTGAACAAAACATTGCAACGGTCAACTACTTGCAGATCCCTGCAGGCGTGCCTGTCCAGTTCCAAATCTCTGCTGAGGCACCGATGAACTCCTTCTGGGTACCGGAGCTTGGCGGACAAATTTACGCTATGGCGGGTATGACGACGGAGTTGTATCTGCAGGCTGACCATCCGGGCGAGTTCCAGGGCAGAGGAGCGAACTTCACGGGTGAAGGCTTTGCCCACATGCAATTCAATGTGAAAGCTACTACGCAGGACGAGTTTGACCAGTGGGTAAAAGAGGTAAAAGGAACCACACCTGCGATGAGCAAGGAAGATTATGAACAGTTGAAAAAGCCGGGTCTGTCGGAAGTGCTGACGTACTCGTCGTTCCCGGAAGGCTTGTTTGAAGAGATCGTATCCAAATACAGTCACGGCCATCCGATGGAGACAGGCGGCAACATGCATGACTCGATGCATATGGACGGCGACAAAAAAGAGTCTGCACCTGGCTCAGAAGCCGGGGAGAAAAAAGATGAATCCGCACACTCCACTCATCACATGCCCAACGCGGCAATGACACCTGTGATGAGTCACTAACGGAAAGGGAGGAGGAATACCTGATGTGGGAGAGCTTAAAAGAGTTTGCATCTTGGTTCTTTGTTACGGGCGATCCGCTGATCTACGGTGCCATGGTCTCCATTGCTTTGACCATGGTGGCGATCGTCTTCGTTTTGACCAAATATAAAAAATGGGGCTGGCTGTGGCGCGAATGGCTGACAACAGTCGACCACAAACGAATCGGGATCATGTACCTGATCGCATCCCTGCTGATGCTGTTCCGCGGCGGCGTGGACGCCTTGCTGATGCGTGTGCAGCTGGCATTCCCGAATCTGGAGTTCTTGCACTCCGATCACTACAACGCGATCTTTACGACACATGGTACGATCATGATCTTGTTCATGGCGATGCCAATGATGTTCGGTTTGTTCAATATGGTTGTTCCGCTCCAGCTCGGGGCGCGAGATGTAGCGTATCCGTTCCTGAACGCCGTCAGCTTCTGGCTGTTCATGTTTGGTGCGATGCTGTTCAACCTGTCGTTTGTCATCGGGGGTTCTCCTGATGCCGGTTGGTTGTCGTATCCGCCGCTCTCGCAAAATGATTTCAGCCCTGGTCCAGGCCAAAACTTCTGGATTTGGGGAATTCAGATTTCCGGTATCGGTAGCTTGGCGACCGGGATCAACTTCATCGTCACCATTTTGAAAATGCGTGCACCTGGCATGAAGCTGATGAAAATGCCGATGTTTAGCTGGTCTGTATTTTCCAGCTGTGTCATGATCATTCTCGCTTTCCCAATCTTGACGGTAACAATCGCTTTGCTTTATCTCGACCGTTTTGCCGGCGCCCACTTCTTCACGATGGATGGCGGCGGTAACCCGATGATGTACCTCAACCTCATCTGGATGTGGGGTCACCCGGAAGTGTATATCGTAGTCGTGCCTGCCTTCGGTATCTTCTCTGAAGTGGTAGCGACATTTGCGAAGAAAAAACTGTTCGGTTATACATCCATGGTCGCAGCCGTTATGGGGATTGCTATTCTGTCCTTCTTTACCTGGGCTCACCACTTCTTCACAATGGGTACGAGTGCGAACGTTATTGCGTTCTTTGCGATCACGACGATGCTGATCGCGATACCGACCGGTGTAAAGATCTTTAACTGGCTGTTTACGATGTATCGAGGCAAGATCTCCTTCAAGCAGCCGATGATGTGGACGATTGCCTTTATCCCTTGCTTCGTCGTAGGGGGGGCTACAGGTGTTATGTTGTCGGTAGCACCTGCTGACTATCAATATCACAACAGTTACTTCCTGATCGCCCACTTCCACCAAGTCTTGATCGGTGGCGTCGTGTTCGGGTATCTTGCAGGGATATACTATTGGTGGCCAAAACTCTTTGGCTTCAAGCTGGACGAAAAATTGGGAGCATGGGGCTTCTGGCTGTGGAACATCGGTTTCTATGTCTGCTTCATGCCGCAATACGCACTGGGCTTCATGGGTATGACCCGTCGTTACTACACATACGGCTGGGATCTCGGCTGGGAGCCGCTCAACCTGGTCTCGACCGTAGGTGCGTTCCTGATGGGGGCAGGCTTTGTCTTCCAGGTATGGCAAATCACTTACAGCATCAAGCACGGCGAACGCGACACCACAGGGGACCCATGGAATGGCCGCACGCTCGAATGGTCAATTCCGTCGCCTGCACCGTTCTATAACTTCGCTGTCGTACCACAGGTAAAAGAGCTGGACGACTTCTGGAGAGTGAAAGAGGAGAAGGCGAACGGCACGTACAAGGAAGAGCCTGTACACCTGGAGCCGATTCACATGCCGAAAAACTCCGGTCTTCCGTTCATTATGTCTGTCTGCTGGTTTATCGCAGGCTTCGGGTTCGTCTGGGAATGGACCTGGATGGCTGTCATCGGTATGGTCGGTGTGGCTTTGGTCATGTGGGCCCGTTCGTTCCAATACGATACCGATTACTATGTACCAGTGGATGAAGTGCGTCGTACGGAAGCCTCACTGGGGAGGGTATATTAATGCAACAAGTGGCGAACAACCATGAGCATGGACATGCGCACGACCACGAGCATGGCCATGAAGATCATGAGCAGCTAAAGGTACTTGGTTTTTGGATCTTCCTGGTGACAGACTGTATCTTGTTCGGCTCCCTTTTTGCGACTTATGCAGTTTTGATGCACAGTTATGCAGGGGGACCTACCGGGAAGGAATTGTTTGAGCTCCCGGGTGTCATCGCCTCCACCTTCATCCTGTTGACCAGCAGCTTTACCAGCGGTCTTGCGATTTTGGCGATGAACAAGGGAAAAGTGAAAGAGCTGATCGGATGGCTCGTAGTAACGGCTCTGCTCGGTCTCTCCTTTATCGGACTGGAGATCAGCGAGTTTACCCATCTGGTGCATGAAGGTGCGACGATGTCCACCAGTGCGTTCTGGTCCGCATTCTTCACGCTGGTCGGAACACATGGTGTGCACGTGTCGGTCGGTCTGTTCTGGATGGTCGCGATCATGATGCAGCTTCGTCGCCGCGGACTTACTCCGGTGACACGCCGCAAAGTAACGACACTCAGCCTGTACTGGCACTTCCTGGACGTCGTATGGATCTTCCTCTTTACGGTCGTCTACCTGATGGGGGTGATGTAGGATGGCGAACCACACAAACCATAACAGCCATGCAGAGAGTCATGGTTCACTGAAATCCTATGTGATCGGCTTTATTCTCTCGATCGTGCTGACGATCATCCCGCTCGTGCTGGTGATGAATCCGCTGTTCAGCAAAGCAGGGACCATCATCGCCATCATGATTATGGCAGTCCTGCAGTTTGTGATTCAGCTGTTCTTCTTCATGCATATCCGCGAAGGAGAAAAACCGCGCTGGAACGTGCAGACACTGGTTCTCGGTCTGGTGATTGTATTGACGATCGTTGCCGGTTCGATCTGGATTATGGCGTTCAACGTATAAGAGATGAAAATGAAAGAGGCATGACCCGGGTAGGATGGGGTCATGCCTTTTGATTTTTAGCAGTGTGCTTCAAGAAGAACATCCACCATACCAGAAGATACAAGTAGCTGATCATCGTCAGAATCGGCCATAGGAATCCTTGTTGTAACTGGACTACAAAATGTTCAAATTCATTCATACCTTCTAATCTTCCAATGCTATTGATTATACTAATAATTGGAACTGTCACAGAAAGAACGATGGCGATGATGGACAGACCTCTTAATGTATGTTGGACGAAACAATAAAAAGCAGTTCCGATGGTTGCTAACAAAAAAAGATAGTACATGATCCAAAACCAATTTGGGAGGGTTTCCCAATACATTTGTTCACCTCCTTGCTAGTTCGCATTTTACATGAAATGGTTAAAACTTACAAATCATATCATTGGCTTTGCAAGGATACACTCACATAAAATTGAAGAACTGCAAGCTAGGACTTTCCCTTTAACTATACTAAGTATATAATTATGTTGTTAAAGATGAAGGGAGCGATTTCCATGTATGATATTGTCATTATCGGAGCAGGACCTGCAGGAGGAAGCGCAGCGCTGTTCGCTGCCAAAGCGGGAAAGAAGACACTTCTCATCGACAACGACAAAGGAATGACCAAACGAGCTTGGTTGGAAAACCATTACGGGATCATGGAAATCACGGGCCCGGATCTGATTGAGATCGGGAAAAAGCAAGCGGTTAAATTCGGTGCTGAGCTGCTCGACGCGCAAGTTACCAACGTAACCAAAACAGATCAGGGCTTGAGCGTGGAAACAGAAGGACACGGCAGCTTTGAAGCCAAGCATGTCATTCTGGCAACAGGCGCGGTTGTCGAACTGGCCACCAAGATTGGCGTAAACATCAAGGATGGTACAGAACCAAGAATCAAGAATGTTGTTGACGTTGACGCGCAAGGAAAAACCAATGTGGCGGGCATCTGGGCTGCAGGTACCTGCGCAGGAGTAAGCGTCCATACCATCATTACAGCAGGTGATGGGGCGAAGGTAGCGATCAACGTCATCAGCGAACTGAATGGCGAGCGCTACGTCGATCACGATGTATTGAAAACTACGTAACTGTAGCTTAGAGGGCAGACCAATGACACCTCCCTAAATCAGCAGTAGATGATTTGGCGGAGGTGTCGTGCCTATTGTTGGGGAGGAAATGACGTGAGTGTCAAAGAAAGCAGAGTCAATTTCGTCGTAGCGGGACTTTTACTGGGCCTGCTGATGGCATCGATGGACAATACCATCGTCGCGACGGCGATGGGAACCATTGTGGGGGAAATGGGCGGTATGGACAAATTCGTCTGGGTAACCTCCGCCTATATGGTCACCACAATGGCAGGCATGCCGATCTTTGGAAAGCTGTCGGACATGTACGGACGCAAGCGATTTTACATATTCGGACTCGTCGTATTTCTGCTTGGCTCAATCCTTTGCGGTACTGCGAACAGCATTGTGCAGTTGAGCATCTACCGCGCGATTCAGGGAATTGGCGGCGGGGCGCTGATGCCGATTGCCTTTACGATTATTTTTGATTTGTTCCCTCCGGAGAAACGTGGGAAGATGACGGGATTGTTCGGGGCGGTCTTTGGCACATCAAGCGTCTTCGGACCGCTTTTGGGCGCATACATTACCGAATACATCAGTTGGCAGTGGATCTTTTACATCAATGTGCCGATCGGGATTTTGTCGCTGTGGTTTATCGTGTTCAACTACCGGGAATCTCTGCAGCACCGGAAGCAAAGCATCGACTGGTGGGGGGCGATCACGCTGGTTGGAGCGGTTGTCAGCCTGATGTTTGCGCTGGAGCTGGGCGGAAACCAATACGCCTGGGGATCCGTGCAAATCCTGAGTCTGCTGATTGCCTTCGCTGTGCTGTTTATTGTGTTTTTGCTGGTGGAGCGAAAGGCGGCAGAGCCGATCATTTCGTTCGCCATGTTCCGCAAAAGGCTGTTTGCCGCCTCCAATGCGGTGGCTCTCATGTATGGCGCATCTTTTATCATCGCGACAGTCTACCTGCCGATTTTTATCCAGGGCGTATTCGGCGGCTCTGCGACGAATAGCGGCCTGATTCTCATGCCGATGATGCTGGGCTCCGTCTTTGGCAGCCAGATCGGCGGATTGTTGACGACACGTACGAGCTTTCGCAATATCATGCTGCTCTCTGCTGTCTTTTTCATCCCGGGCGTCTATCTGCTGGGGACGATTTCGACGGAGGTTCCGCGTTGGCTTTTGACGACGTATATGATCATTACCGGGTTCGGAGTCGGGTTTTCCTTCTCGGTCCTGGGAATGTCCGTTATTCATGGGTTTGACATGCGGCAGCGCGGTTCCGCCAGCTCGACTGGCTCTTTCTTCCGTTCGCTGGGCATGACGCTGGGGATTACGGTATTCGGCATTCTGCAGCGCAATTTGTTTGAGGGCGGCATGACCTCATCATTTGCAGGGCAAAAGAGCATGGCAGGGTTGGTCAGCGATCCGCGTGCCATCCTGTCACCGGAATTGCGGGCCTCTATACCGGAGCCTGTTCTGGAGCAGATCACGACGATCCTTGCGAACTCTATCGCCCAGACATTCCAGTGGGCCTTGGTTCCTGCAGGCCTCGCGCTATTGTTTATCTGTTTGATGGGCAAGGAACGAGTGCAGATCAAGCGTCCCGATCCTGAAGGCACCAAGGCGTAATGAAGATCGCTTTCTCGTAGAGCAGTGGAATATGAACGTATTATGAACATTGAGGGTTTTTCCTTCTTTTGATAGTTTTTCATCTTATAATATTGGAAAATGGACTTGCAAGGAGGAGCCCCTCTCATGTTGAAAACTGCTCTCGGGCGATTTCGCGCCGTTGGCTTGCTTGAGGGAATCTCGTATCTGGTGTTGCTCGGGATTGCCATGCCGCTTAAATATTACTTTGATGTGCCGGAAGCTGTGAAAATCGCCGGTTCACTCCACGGCTTGCTTTTTGTCCTGTATGTCCTGGCTTTGGCTCAGGTGCATTTCAAGAACAAGTGGTCTTTTCTTTTTTCGATAGGAGCATTTATTGCTTCGTTGATTCCTTTCGGCAATTTCGTGCTTGAGGCGAAGTTGCGCAAGATGGCATAGTGTAAAAATCAGGCAACGAGACGGGGATTTCACCCGTCTTTTTCTATGGTATGGTTGGGTGGGGGAGCCAAGTCGGATCAGAAGGAGAATGGACAGTGGGAATGGAGTTCGTGCTGATCATCATCGGCATCAACATTTTGTATGTATCGTTTTTTACGCTGCGGATGCTGATGGTGATCAAAGGCTACCGCGTCATGGCATCCTTGTTGGCAATGGTGGAAGTATTCGTCTATTTGAAAGGGCTGGGTCTGGTCCTGAACAATCTGGACAATCCGATCAATCTGGCGGCGTACTGCATCGGTTGGGGGATGGGCGTCTTCATCGGCAGCAAGATCGAGGAAAAACTGGCGCTGGGGTATGTGACGGTGCAGGTGGTGGTCGATTCGCTGGAGATGGATCTGACAGCAAAGCTGCGTGAGCATGGGTATGGTGTGACCTCCTGGGTAGCGGAGGGAAGGGATGGCCCGCGTCTCATGATGCAGGTGTTGGCGAAGAGAAGCAATGAGCAGAAGCTGTGGAAGCTGATCGCAAGCCTCTCCCCAAAGGCTTTTATCGTATCGTTCGAGCCAAAGCATCTCAAAGGCGGATTCTGGGTAAATCGCCTGCGCGGGTAAAAATACTGCAGCCGCTCCAATCCCTTAAGCGGGGAGGAGCGGCTGCTTTTTTGGATTAATCATCGGAGCGTCCCTTGATCTTGACGGCCACCTTCCCCGGCTTATCCGAGAGCGGGGAAGACGAGGGGCTGCCTGGATCCGGTGTCGCAACGGGCCGGGTAGGACGTGAAGACAGCTCCGAGAATGCGCCATGCAATCCCAAAGCTCCATAACGTGTGCGAAATTCCTCGATGGTGCCGGACTCGACAATCTGTCCGTTCATCAGGAAGATGGCCCGATCTGCGGCTGCATCGGCTACCTGCAGCTGGTGCGTGGTAAAAATGACGGACTGCCCGGCAGCCTTCAAGCCTTTGACCAGATCGACGAAGGCGTCCATCCAGTACGGGTCGAGTCCATTGGTCGGTTCGTCCAGGACGACGAGGGACGGATGGGCGATGATGGCTTGGGCGAACAACAGGCGTTGCTGCATTCCTTTGGAAAACTGCGTCACTCTTTTGTCTCTCGCATCATACAATCCGACCGCATGCAAGGCATCGTCCACCTTTGCTTTCGGCACACCCCGCAAGGACGCATAGAAGGAAAGAGTCTCACGCGCCGTCAATCCGGCGGCAAACTGGAAGTGGTCCGGCATGTAGCCGATTTGCTCCAGGTATTCGACGCGCTGTTCCTTCCAATTTAGCCCATTCAGCTCGATGCTGCCTGCACTCGGCTGCAAAATCCCCACGATCATCCGCAGAATTGTGCTTTTTCCCGCTCCGTTTCCTCCACACAGAGCCACCACTTCCCCAGGTTCGATGGACAGGTCGAAGGGATGGACGATCTGTTTCTTGTCGATCTTTTTTTCTGCTCGCGTCATGCGCAATCCCATCTTACTCATGCCTTCTCCCCCTTTCCCACACAAAGGCAGCCAGCAAGAGCATCAGGCTGATCCAGATAAAGCACAAGGTGATGAAACCAACGACACCGAATGGGGAGTCAAACCAATTGACCCACTTGTAGTATTCCGGGCCGAAAATCGAGCCCCCGCCAAGCGAAATCACGGAGAAGAGACGCACCAGCTCGGCGGGATTCAGAATCGTGGCGACCTGGAGGACGGGCTTGATCCACGTGTAGGGGACGAAGCTGAGTGCCGAGATCAGCAGCGTGGGCCATGCGAGAATCAGGAAAAACCAGACACTGACGCCCCAGGTGAGAGCTTGCCAGCGATTTTTGCTCAACGCTCCGATCAGCATGGCGATCCCGAGAAACATCAGGATGAGGCAGATGGAAAAGCTCAAGAGAAAAAGGAGCGTAGAAAAGGAAAACCCTGCTCCGAGCAAAGCGCCGATGACGCCGGAGAGCCCGTACCCAAAACAGACGATAGCGATCAGCACCAGGGCTTGACCGAAGTACTTCCCAAGTAAAAAGGATGACGTCGTCAACGCGTAGGTGGAAAGCAATTGCCAGCTGCCTTCCTCCTTTTCTGCTGTCAGGGAAAAGGAAGAGAGCAGGATCGTCATCAGCGGCAGGAGGTAGAGGACCAAAGTCAGCATGGTTCCAGTCGTGTAGGTATACCCTTCCAGATACGAGCGGGATTGGATCACCATCAAGGCGAGAGTAAAGAGGGTAAACAGGGCCAAAAAAGAGTAGGACCAGGGATTGCGAAAGCCCATTTTCAACTCCCGTCTGGCGATGTGATACATGTGCACGTTTGCCCACTTCCTTAAGTTAGTGTTTTGTATGCTGGCTGTCCGTGCCGCCGTGCGTGGAAGAACTAGATCCGCCATCGTGACTGCCTTGGCTGTCGTGGCCGGCTTGATCGTGGCTCATGCTGCGCTCCCAACTGTGCTTGGCCAGATCGTCATATTTCATCAGGGTGCCTGTTCCTCGATCCTGGATAAACTTCTCAGCGGCAGGGGCTTCCTTGAAGGAGTAGATCCCGTAGCCCATAGGCGTCGTCAGAGTGGAATCATAGACGAAGGCTCCTTGCTCAGCATTGAACCATTCTTCTGTATTGTAGTCGCGCACAAATTGGACGTTGATGTTCTCGACACCGTTTTGGGTGACCCATTCGTTCATGCAGCCGATATCGTCGAATTTGAGCGTGCGTCCATCTTTTAACAAAATTTGTGTCGCATTGTAGTCATCCGGAACATGCATGTGGCAGACTTCGCATTTGTCTACGCCCTCCTGGATGGCGACGGCTTGCGGTTCTTCTTTTCCGCAGCCGACCAACAAGAGTCCCATGCCAACTACAACAGAGAGAATGGCCATTTTCAACGTTTTCATTTTCGATTCACTCCTACATAGATAAAAGTTAAGCTGATGAGCAGAAGCAGGGCTCCGAGAAGACCGGTTTGTGTCCGCGAAGATTCGAGTGGATCACCCTGATCAACAGTGGAAATCGGCGTCATCAAGGGGCTTGCATCCCGGACCTGGACGCTTCCCGTAGCAAACAGACTTTCCAAAAAAACAAAACCCGGCGATTGAAAAAATAGCTGGTAGGGAGGGACAGCGTCTGTCAAGGCGAGAAAGAACGGGTTCATTTCATAGGAAAGATCGCTTCTCTCGTCACCGTCGACATCAAGCCCCTGCAAATTGTCCCAGTAGTTGCCGTCAAAGGAATCTGCATCGCTGTCTTGCGCTTGGGCTTGAATCACGTTGGAGACAAATTGGTTAAAGATAAGCTGGTTGTCTGCCGAGTCCTTGACCTGCATGCCGATGAAGTTGAGCAATAATTCATTGTTGGTGATTTCATTGCCGCTGGAATTCTCTACATACAGTCCGACCCGATTCCCTTCGATGCGATTGCCTTCGAGCAGCGAGTCGCTTACCGAATAGAGCAGGATGCCTTGCGAGTTGGGATTGTCTTTTTGCTTGAGAAAGCGATTGTTGCGTACCGTAGCACTGGCGGTATCCATCAGCATCGCACCTGTGACATTGCCATTTCCTGTATTTTCCAAAACCTGGGTTTTGGAGGTGCCCATGAGATGGATGCCGTAGCGGGATTTTTCTACCTGATTTTGTTCGAGCAGGTTCTCGTGGCTGTTCTCCAGATACAAGCCGTCAAACGCGTTGATGATCTGGTTGCCTACGAGGCGATTTTGATGCGATTGGCGCAGGTCGATGCCATTCCCTTTTTTCGCTTGGACTTTCGAATCTTGCTGTGTTTGGGTGAGCAGCATATGGGCGCTGTGGTCGTGCCCGATGTCAGCCGCGGATTCATTGGGATCGAGGACATGCCCTGTCACGCGAATCTGGCGCAGTTCATTGAAGCTTGCGTCGCGAAGCTGAATGCCTGTCCCCATCGTATCGATCTCCACCTGCTCCACCAGGTTCTGGTTGCCGCGAATGACCAAGGTGGCAAGAGTCTGATTGATCCGCTTGTCCTGCAGCTTCAGCCCGCGCAAGGTCACCTGGTTGCTGTCGATGGTCAGGACGGGATCATCTGTTGCTGTAAGAAGGATGACTTCGCCTGATGCTTGCAGTGTGAGGGGCTTCGTCACGTGAAAGGGGCCTTCGTATTCTCCCGCTGGTATGGTGATGACATCTCCCGGGGCTGCCTGGTCAATCTTTGCCTGCAATGATTCCGTTGCAGCCAGCAATGACTTTGTCGGCAAGAACGTCCACTGGCAAAGCAAGACAAGGCCCACCAAAAGCATCGCACGCGGAATGCATGGGCTTCTCCATCGTCTTTTCAGGGTTCTCCCCCCTTCCGTTACGCGATGAGAATCAATGTGATACGATAATCATAACAGTGATGGCTTTTTTTAAAATGACTCATCCGGGCTATGAAAAGTGGCAAAAAACGGAACTTCGTGTTGGCAGAGGAGGTGTGAATACCGTGATGGATAAAGCCTTGAGGACGATGCTCGACAATTGGGAGAAGATGAAGCGCAGCGAAGAAGATGAGGCCGAGGAGGATGCCAACCAGTTCGAGGCTTCCTTCTATGCATTGATGCAAGAGGTGCGCAACTGGGTTGATGGATTGGAGCAGCCGCCGAAGACGCTGGAGGAAGCCATGCAGTTGGAAAAGATCGAGGAGCTGGTCGAGCAGCTGCCGGTTGAGATCATGCTGAATTTTGAGACGGAGCTGGAGTTGATCGTAGACGGCGAGGTGCGGGAAGAGGATGAGAGGTATGATTGATCCTATATAGCCTTCTCGTTTCTATACGTGCAAGATTAACCATTAGGTACAAGAAAGAAGCTGGTGATAAATGATTCGTTCATCGCCAGCTTCTTTCCTATTTTTAGGGACTATCCTACAACTTGGCTGGCTCCGGTATGCGCTCGCCAATGCTCCGTCCGATCGCGATCGATGCCGTAGCAGCCGGGGAAGGAGCATTCAGAATATGAGTGGATCGTTTGTCATTGACGATGAAGAAATCATCCACCATTTTTCCATCCCGGGTAAGAGCTTGCGCCCGCACGCCATTTTCCGATACGACCAGATCGTCTGCGGTGATTTCCGGGATCAAGCGCTGGAGACTTTGCACAAACACTTTCTTGCTTAACGAACGAACGATTTCCTTCAACCCCTCTCCGAGGTTTTGGGAAGCGACCTTCCACAAGCCTGGATAGGTGACCGCCTCGGCGAAGTCTTTCAGATGGAAATCAGTCTTGCGATAGCCTTCCCGCTTGAAGCTCAATACCGCATTGGGACCAGCGTGAACATGTCCATCCATCATGCGCGTGAAGTGAACGCCGAGAAATGGAAAGTTGGGATTGGGTACAGGGTAAATCAAATGCTTCACCAGATGGTGCTTCTCAGGCTTTAATTCGTAATACTCTCCGCGGAAAGGAACGATTTTCATATTCGTTTTCAGTCCCTGGAGGGAAGCGATACGGTCGGAGTGCAAACCTGCGCAGTTGATCAAGTATTTGCTGCGGATCGTGTTGTTGTTGCACACGATTTCGAGGCCGGCACTTCCTTCCATAATCTTTTCAACCTTCGTGCGCAAGAGAATCGTGCCGCCTTTTTCTTGGATGATTTTGGCCATCGCTTCTGCGACACGCTTGTATTGCACGATTCCCGCATCCATCACCTGGATCGCTTGAAGGCCATACGCATGCGGTTCGATTTCTGCGAGCTGGCTTGAATCGATCAAGGAAATATTCAGTTGATGCTCCAGGCCGCGCTTATACAAATTTTCCAGCAGGGGCAATTCCTGCTTTTCAGTAGCGACAATGACTTTTCCGCACATTTCGTACGGGATCTCATTCTCGTTGCAAAAGGCGCGCAGTAAGTCGCCGCCTTCTTTTGACAGCTTTGCCTTCAGACTTCCCGGCTTATAGTAGATACCGGAATGAATCACCCCGCTATTATGACCTGTTTGGTGAAATGCGAGGGTGTTTTCTTTTTCGATGACGGCGATTTTTGCTTGCGGATATTTTTGAATGAGGGCATAACCGGTAGAAAGACCCACAATGCCACCACCAATAATGACATAGTCGTACATAGGATCACCTTTCTAATTTGGACATAACTTGTATTACAATTATAATTCACATGTAATACAAATCAATCAAAATTATTGAATAATTTCTTGTTTAAAAATATAGACAAATGAAAATTAATACGATATTGTTGATATCACCTAAAAAAAACATACGATTTTGTTCGAAGGAAAGAGAGTGATGAGGAAAAAACGTATTACTTGTAGTACAACTTGTTTATACAAGTTGATAAGGTTGTAAGATAACCTTGTGGATTTTTCTCGTTTTTTCAAACAAAAGGTGGGTTTGAGCATGGAGATTACCCTCTTGTTTCAAGGCTTTCCAGGAAGAGCGAGCCGTGGTTTTCTTGGTTGGAGCAGCTGCGTACTGATTCGCCAGGTGGGCAAACCACCCATTCTATTTGATACGGTAGGCTTTAACGAGCGTTATACCCTCTTATCGAGGCTGGAAGAATGCGGGGTAAAGCCAGAGGAGATTGGCAAGGTGCTGATCAGCCATTTTCATTTTGATCATGCGGTCAATTATCCATTGTTTCCGAACGCTACTTTTTACCTGCATGAAGCAGAAGTGGCTCATATCGAAGAGAATGGCGATGTGGATCTCGCAGTTCCAGCACAGATGTATCCGGCACTGAGAGATTCCGGGAGACTGGAAATCTTGTCTGGAGTGTCAGGCGTTGTCGAAGGGCTGCCATGGCGACTTACGCCCGGTCATACACCTGGTCTGTACTCACTCCTTCTCGATTATCAGGGGAAGAAGTGGGCGCTTGCTTCTGATGCGGTGAAAAACATTTCGGAATTGACTAGCGGCGATGTGGCGGATACGTGGGACGATGAAAAGAGCAGGGAGAGCATTCGCTTCATCAAGCAATGGGCGGATATTGTCGTTCCCGGGCATGATAGGGTGTTGGAAATCAAAAGAACGGACGAAGAAACGAAGATCATTCCAACCCAGGACAGTGAGATAGAGATAAGCATTCCGTGGGTGGAAGAGAAATTCCGGCTAAAAGTGTAAAAGAGAAAGATGGTGAGATGTTCATGAAAGGTTTACAAGGAGCAATCGACATTCACGTTCACTCCAGTCCAAGTATCTTTCCACGATCTGTCAATGATTTTGAATTGGCGAAACAGGCAAAAGAAGCGGGGATGCGGGCCATTGTCCTGAAGGCACATGAGGAGTCTACGGTTTCACGCGCGCAGCTTGTCAGCAAAGTGGTGGAGGGAATCGAGGTATACGGTTCGCTTGTTCTGAATGAATACGTGGGCGGACTGAATCCATATGCCGTGGATATGGCGATTCAACAAGGGGCGAAATTGATCTGGATGCCGACGGGATCAGCCAAGCATCATCTGGATCATTACGGAGGAAAAAGCGACTACAAAGAGCAGAAATCCACCATCCGTCTGTTGCCGCAAAAAGGCATTACGATTCTCTCCGAAGACGGGAAGCTATTGCCGGTAGTCTATGACATCATTGACTTGATCAAGGGATCAGGAGCTGTGCTGGCTACGGGACATCTATCCCCTCTGGAAACGAAAATTCTCACGCAGACAGCGATTTCGCGAGGCGTGGAGAAAGTGCTGGTCGCACATCCGGATCTCAAAATCAATAAAATGGAGCTTTCCCTCCAGATTGAATTGGTCCGCATGGGAGCGTATGTGGAAAAATCGATGCTAACCCTGATGCCGCTGTGGAAATCGATCGAACCGGATGAACTGGTAGCAGGCATGCGCCAGATTGGCATTGAGAAATGCATCCTGCAAACCGATTTTGGACAGGCCAATCACCCGTCACCAACGGAAGGGTACGGTCATTTTGTCCAGATCTTGCTGGAGCAGGGAATGGATGAGAAAGAGATTGAACAAATGGCTTGTACCAACCCGGCAGAATTGCTTGGATTAACATAGGAAAACAAGGAGAGGAGCTGTTGCAAATGTCTCAACTTCAAGTATCGAACAAGCCCTGGTATAAAGAAGTGACGAAAACACAGTGGCGCGCATTGATCGCAGCCGGCTCAGGTTGGGCGCTGGATTCGATGGACGTCATGCTGTACTCGATGATTTTGGTTCATGTGATGAGCGATCTGCAAATGGACCAAACAATGGGCGGCTTTTTGGCAACGCTTACTTTGCTTAGCTCAGCCATTGGCGGAATTCTTTTTGGTATGGTAGCGGACCGGTATGGCCGCACGAAATCATTGATGCTCAGTATTTTGATTTATTCCTTGTTTACCTTTCTATGCGGCTTCTCGCAAACGATTACACATCTGGCTATCTTCCGCTTCTTGCTGGGGATTGGTATGGGCGGAGAGTGGGTTGCGGGCGCGGCTTTGATCACCGAGACATGGGATGCGAAACACCGCGGTAAAGCGATGGGACTGGTGCAAAGCGCGTGGGCAGTCGGCTATGCGTTGGCGGCTATTGTCGCAGGCGTGATATCCCCGATTTGGGGCTGGAGAGGTGTGTTTTTCTTCGGAATCGTACCAGCTCTCGTCGCCATCTGGATCAGAAAAGGAACGAAAGAACCCGAGATCTGGGAGAAAATGAAGGCGGACGAATCGAAACAGAAAACGAAGAGCAAACCAAAACTTGCTGAGCTGTTTTCCGGCAAAGTTCTTCGTTGGACCATTCTTGGAGCTCTGTTGAGCGTTTGTGCCCAGTTTGGTTACTGGGGCTTGTTTACCTGGATTCCTTCTTTTTTAGGCACGCCGATTGAGCAAGGCGGAGCAGGGCTGGATATCATGAAATCCACGACCTGGATTGTCATCATGCAGACGGGAGCCTGGTTTGGATACGTGTTATTCGGCTTTATGGCGGACAAGTTTGGAAGAAGGAAAGCCTTTATCCTGTTCTTCGTCATGGCGGCTATCCTTGTGCCGATTTATGGCATGACGAGTGATGCGACTCGCCTGCTGATTCTGGGTCCATTCGTCGCCTTCTTCGGTTCCGGATACTTCAGCGGATTTGGCGCTGTTCTGGCCGAGTTGTTCCCGACAGAGATCCGCGCCACTGGACAAGGCTTCTGCTATAACTTTGGACGCGGGGTTGCGGCAACTGCGCCTACAGTCATTGGATTTATGGCCACAAGCATCGGTTTGGGAGCGGCATTTGGTTTCCTCGCGATTGCCTTTGGGCTGGCTGCCCTTCTCGTTCTCCTGTTCTTGCCGGAAACCTTGGGCAAGCAGCTAAGCTAAGACAGGGCAAATCTTTTCAATTGCATATTATAAATAAAAGTTCATTATGGATGATCGCCATCATGAGCTTTTATTTATATCAACCCGCTTGATATTTGTAATACAATGTTCAATTTTTAGCGGAAAAATTGACTTTTTCCTCAAAAACCCTTAATATTTGTATTACAAATACAAAGATCGGAGAATGGTTATGTCGAAAGAAAAGCTGTCGCAGATGATTTCGCGAGAATTGTTACAGATGATTGAATCAGGCAAATACCCTCCAGGTTCAAAATTGCCGACGGAGATGGAGTTGGCCAATCAATTTGGCGTAAGCAGAATCCCGATCCGGGAAGCACTCAGTGTCCTTCGGGCAGCGGGTGTGATCAACTCCCGCCAAGGTGGAGGGAGCTTCGTCGAGGAGAATAACGGTCCCAACATCTTTGGCAACATCCACATTGAAAAAGACGATGCAGAAATTATCAGCCATCTTTTTGAGATGAGAAAAATCATGGAGCCTGAGGCTGCTTATCTGGCAGCCCTCAGGAGGACACCTGAACATCTGGAACGCATGCGGGAAGCACTGCGCTGGTTGGAAGAAGAGATGGCGGATGACAGTAAAATCGGAATGGAAGCCGACATGGAATTCCACCGGTCCATGATCCAGGCAACACTCAACCCGATCATGATCCAGGCGATGGAAAGTCTGTCTTCCCTGTACGAAAGAGCTTTGCAAATCACGCTGTTGCCCAACCTGGGATTAAAGCAGAAACGAAAAGCAGTCTACCAAGAGCATCAGAACATCCTGCACGCGATCGAGATGGAAGAACCGGAACTGGCAAAAATTCAATGTATCATTCACCTCAAGAACGCGGAGAAAAAACTGGATCTGTTTTTCTAGACAAACAACATGAGGAGAAAAAATGGAAAAGATGACAGAAGGACATATCAAAGAGATTCGCGATATCGTGAAAACCGGCCAAGTGCTGACAAAGGAAAGTGATCGTTTCAGCTATTCGTTTGACGCTTCATTTGGAACCTACCTTCCCGATGTGGTCATCCAGACCAAGAGCGTGGAGGAGTTGGCTGCTCTGGTCAAGCTTGCGAACCGCGAGAAAATTCCCGTGTATCCCCGAGGGCAGGGAACCAGTCTAAGCGGAGGCCCCCTCCCGGTCAAAGGCGGAATGGTCATCGATCTGTCTGTCATGGACGACCTGCTGGAAGTGGATGAAGAAGATCTGGTTGCCATTGTCTCTCCCGGGGTCCTGACCGCCGATATTCACAAAGCGGCCGAGAAAAAAGGCCTGATGTATCCACCCGACCCCAGCAGCTCGCATGTTTCCACGATCGGAGGAAATCTGGCCGAGAATTCCGGGGGGCCGCGCGGTTTGAAGTACGGAGTGACGAAGGATTATGTGATCGGTTTGGAACTGATCACGCCAGAAGGGGAAATCATTCGCACCGGGGGAAAAACCGTCAAAAACGTCACCGGGTATGACTTGACCAAATTGGTCGTCGGGTCGGAAGGGACGTTGGGGATTATCACCAAAGCTGTACTTCGTCTGATTCCCAAGCCACCTGCTTCCGAGACGGTGATGGCGATTTTCGACAGCCTGGTAGACGCGGGACGAGCGATTTCCTTGATCTTAACTTCTGGAATTCTGCCCTCCAAAATGGAACTGATGGACCAAGCCTCGATGACAGCTGTAGAGAATTACAAGCCGTCTGGATTGCCCACAGATGCAGAAGCCTTGATTTTGATTGAATTGGACGGACATCCGGCGGCGATTCGCGATGAAGCGGAACAGGTGCGTCATGTCTGCCAGAAAATTGGAGCAAGGGAAGTTCGCATCCCGCAAACGAAGGAAGAAAAGGAAGAGGTATGGAAGGCGAGAAAGCTGGTTTCTCCCGCGATCGTGAGGGTGAAGCCGACGAAGATTTCCGAAGATGCTACGGTTCCGCGCAGCAAAATTCCGGAAATGTGCCGCCGACTGCAAGAAATCAAGGAAAAATACCAAATCCACCTCGTCGTTTTTGGTCATGTGGGAGACGGAAATCTTCACCCCAATATTATCGCGGACAAGTCTGACAAAGAAGAGATGGCGCGTGTGGAAAAAGCCGTTGCGGAAATTTTTGAGGCGGCCGTCCAGCTCGGCGGAACGTTGTCGGGTGAGCACGGAATCGGCCTGATGAAAGCTCCGTTTATGGAAATGGAATTAGGTGCGGCTGGTCTCGATATGATGAAGCGTATCAAACAGGCTTGGGACCCGAACAACATTATGAACCCTGGCAAAATTTTTCCTGAACCGGGACAAAAGTTGGTGTTGAGCGAATGAAACCAGATGAACAACAGCTTGCCGCTTTGCGCAGCGAATTGAATTACGACAAGACGAACAAATGTGTGCAGTGCGGGTATTGTCTGCCGGCGTGTCCGACTTACTTGACGATGGGAGTGGAAACACACTCCCCCCGCGGTCGCATCAACCTGGTCAAGATGGCGGGAGAAGGCAAAATCAAGGATTTGTCCGTTCTGGAAGAGCCGCTGGATCTGTGTCTGGGGTGCCGGGCTTGCGAAACCGTTTGTCCGACTGGTGTAGAATACGGCGCCATTCTGGAATCAGCCCGGGCTGCCATCACGCGGAGAAAAACGTTCACAGTCCCGCAAAAGGCGATGCGCAATCTTTTGTTCAAAAAGGTATTCCCCAGCCGTAAAGCAATGAATCTGATCGGCAATGCGATGTGGGTCTATGAAAAAAGCGGTGTCCAAAAGCTGGCGAGAAAGAGCGGATTGATGAACAAGCTGCCCGCGCATCTGGGTGAATTCGAAAAAATCACCCCGCCAGCCGTAGCGCCTGCGCAGCGTGCCAGTCTTCCTGCCTTTACGCCGGCTAAAGGAGAGCGCAAATACACGGTCGCGATGTTTGTCGGCTGTGTCATGGACGCCATGTTCCGCCGGATCAACCAGCTGTCTGTACAGCTTCTGGCGGAAGTCGGATGTGATGTGATCGTCGTGGAAAACCAGACTTGTTGCGGCGCTCTGCATGCCCACACGGGGGAGCTTGACGAGAGCAAGAATTTGGCGAAGAGAAATATCCTTGCTTTTGCGCAAAACGATGTAGATTTCATCGTAAACAACGCGGGCGGATGCGGTGCGATGATGGTTGAATACGATCATCTATTGGCAGACGAACCGGAATGGGCGGAACGTGCGGAGCAATTTGTACGGAAAACGAAGGATATCTCCCAGGTTCTTGTCCTTTGCGGAGGCATACAGGGCGAAAAGAGGCCGGCTGAGAGAGTCACGTATCAGCGCTCTTGCCATATGACAAACGTGCAAAAAGTTACCGAAGAGCCTGTTTCGCTGTTGAAGAACCTGTCTCATGTGGATCTGATCGAGATGAATAATGCCAATATGTGCTGCGGCTCTGCGGGTATTTACAACATCGTGAACTACGATGCTTCGATGGAGATCCTGGATCATAAAATGAAGGATGTCAAAGAGACAGAAACGACGACGATTGTCACTACCAATCCGGGCTGTCTGTTGCAAATGAAGCTGGGAATCGAACGTGAAAAAATGGGGGATCGGGTACGAGCCGTTCATTTGATAGAATATCTGGCAGAACGATCTGGCATGATCAACGCTGCGGACCAAAGCCTTTCCTAGAATAGGAAGGGCTTTTTTGGTTCGATTTGCTTTCCGAAGAATCGCGCATTGATTCGACAGCCAAAAGTTGGTAGTCGCTCGTGAAGGATGACCGACTTTTTATAGCATTTATTTAGAATATGGTTCATGCTAACCTAAGAAATAAAAGGAAGAGGAGATGAACCATGGATAGAAACAGATTTTCAGCGATTGCCCACCAGCATCATGCATTTAGTAATCCAATCAATGAAGCTAAGCTTATGAAAATGGTACAGCTGCTATCGCTCAAGCCACAAGATAAAGTGATTGACATTGGGGCAGGAAAATGTGAACTGTTGATTCGTCTAGTAGAAGAATTCAAAATTACAGGCACTGCGATTGAATTGTATGAGGGGGCCATTGAAGAAGCTAAAAGGAAAGCTACTAGCAGAATTCCTGAGGGCAGCATTGAGTATATTGTGGGTGATGCCAAGGCAGCTGTACAGAAACAAGAAGGTTATGATCTGGTGATATGCATTGGCTCCACCCATGCATTGGGCGGACTAGATACTACCCTGCAAGCAATGAAACGCCTGGTAAACAAAAATGGCTATATTCTAATTGGTGAGGGCTACTGGAAACAGCGTCCTTGTTGGGAATATTTGCAAGCGCTTGGAGGAGCTGCAGAATCTGATTTAAAAAGCCATGCCGAGAATGTAATAGTTGCAGAGGAATTAGGTATGGTTCCGCTCTGGTCTTATGTGGCAAACGAAGATGACTGGGATGATTACGAATGGCTCTATTCTTCATCGATCGAAAATTATTGTCATGAGAATCCTGACGATCCAGATTGCGATGCCATGCTTGCACGAATCAGGTCATGGAGAAGGACTTATTTGCGATGGGGGCGGGATACCCTGGGATTTGGATTGTATTTATTCCGTAATTCGTAACAGTCGTTTACTAGCACAGTGCTTTCAGCTCTTTAATTTGCTCTATATGCCTTTGCTCGTGTAAATACAAGAGTTCAACCCATTGATCCAACGGCAGGTTGCCAAAGACAGGATTCTTTACTGTTATTGTCTTCAGGACCGATTTGTCATCGATCTGACTGAGAACATTCATGAATGTAGTTCGTGAATCGCTTAATAGTTGAATGATTTGCGGAACTTGGAAAGGTTCTGAACTTGGTTCTGAAATTTCAGGCGCTTGAATCTTTTTCGTCCTATCTGATACAAGCTGAATCGGTATGTGTTCTCCGTCGACTGGCTTCTTCTTTTCAAGTCCATACAGTATCGATTTTCCAAATAAAGTTTCCGTAATAAACAAATGATGACAAACCTGGGCTATACTCCATTTCTCCGCATCGAATCGTCGATTGAAATCGTCAAAACTCAGTGAAGTAATCTCATGTAACAATTGCTCTCTAGTCTTACCTAGCTGATCTATTAATGTTTCCATACTACTTCTCCTTTCGATTGGCGGGTATCTGAAATTACTTATAGATAGGATATGCCAGTGAGATGGAACTTTCTATTATCATAATGCAAGTGATAGACGATTTATGCCTAGAAAGTTGACCTACTATTCTCGAAAAAGTACCCTAGCTGTCATCGCTGCGGGCATTCTTTTTTCGGTGGATCTCATTCGCTATTTTGATAATCTCTTCGTTTGGAAGCGTCTTAGTGGAGCCGAAAAAGTTGAGCGCAACATACATTAAAATATTTCTTAATGTTAAACAGTTAACAATCAAAGGAAGACATTCGTGTATAATACTATATATTCTAAATAGTCAAAAAACACAGAGATTGCGCTCTTTTTCCCATCGATGACGAAATGATGATGTACGAAAATGAGGTGAAGATAGTGGGTACGATCACTTATACAAAAGAGACGGTTTGCTATACCCGGACGGATCGAGAAGAGCTGTATGCGGATCTTTATATCCCGGAAAAGGGAGCAGGGACTACTCCTCTGTTAGTGATGATTCACGGCGGTGCTTGGAAAGCAGGCTCCAAAGAAATGAATCAGGAATGGGGACCGTTTTTGGCACAGCAGGGCTATTGTGTGATGTCGATCGACTATCGGCTGGCAACGCCTGAGTATGCGACTTGGCCTGGCGCTACAGAAGATGTTCGCGCTGCGCTCGCCTATATGAGGGAGCATGCTGCCGAATATCAAGTAGATCCAGCGCGCGTTGGCCTGATCGGGGATTCCTGCGGGGCGCATCTCTCTATTCTATTGGGACTGGAAGAGGAATTCTCCCAATCGGTGCGAGCGATCGTCGGCGTATATGGCGTATACGATGTCAAGCAATGGTGGGAACACACACAGACCAGCCGCACCGATGATCCAGTGGGATTATTCATGGGAGGCACGCCAAGCGAAATGCCGGATGCCTATCTGGAAGCATCGCCGATGTATCGTCTGGAACAGGCGCTTCAAAAAGGACAGATGAAAGAGACGCCCTTTCTCGTAGTCTGGGGAGATGAAGACGAGGTGGTGTCTTGCCAGCAGTCGAAGGATTTTGTTCAATTGCTTGCACGGTATCAGGTACCCCATAGAGCGATTGAATATCCGGGCCACAAGCACTTCTGGTTTTCGATTCTTCCTTGGCTGGAGGGCGGAGGAATCGGCGATGAGCCGAATGCGCAACTCATCCCGGAGCTGCTTGATTTTTTGCAGGATTCACTGAAGTAGCACGGCAATGACTGGCGAACATGGAAAAGGCCGCCTGGCTATGAGAGCTGGCGGCCTTTTGTCGTCGTTATGCACTACATTTTAAAAGTGTTCAGCATTTGTTTTAGCTCAGTTGTTTTCTCCAAGAGCTGATTCATGGATTGCGACATGTGCTCCATGTTTTCAAGTTGTTCATTTGCTGCTTTGGTCATGTTGGAGGCGGCAACCTCTGCTTGTCTCGCAATGGAGATATTCTCCTGGAAAGCAGCCGTAATTTCCTCAGAACCTGCAGACAGCTGTTCCGATACGGCCGAAACTTCATGAATTTGCTCGGTCACATGCTTAATTTCTTTCAGGATACCGCTGAACAGAGTTCCGGTTTCCTTTACAATCTGTACGCCGGCATCCACATTATTCGTTACGATATCCATGGTATCAATGACTTCTCTCGTATCGTCCTTTGTTTCTTGAATAATTTGAATGATTTGCTGAGCTGACATGGTGGATTGCTCCGCCAGCTTCCGCACCTCATCCGCAACAACGGCGAATCCTCTTCCATGCTCGCCCGCGCGTGCTGCTTCGATGGCAGCATTTAAAGCCAACAGATTGGTTTGATCGGCAATCGCCGTAATAGCCGAAACAATGGTCTCAATTTCCTTCGATTTTTCATCCAAGTTTTTATCTATATCTATTTTCCATTACCCATTGCCGGAAAAAGTTAAACGGCCCTTACGAAATATTTAACTGTATGTTTGATAAATTTTGAAAATTTTAATTACTGCTAAACTACCGCTGACTTCATACCTCCTCAACCGTGATCATAGCTGCCGTCCATACCTTTTTGCTAACATAAATGAATAGAGTAGTAGGTAAACGAAGTATAGCGATGAAAATTATCTGAATATTGAATAGCTTACATGGAAGGTTATGGTTGGTCAATATTAACAAAAATATTATAGTGTTTGTTTATATTTACTAAAATGTCAGTTGAGGAGGGGGAGAATTGAAGCGATTTGCGATTATGGCTTTCACTTTCTCTATGATGCTCATCACGCTGCTCTGCTCGAGTGACCGATTGCATACTGGCAACCTCTCCATTCAGCATCGCGCTGGCACGAAGCAAGCATTTACCGTTCTTTTGCTTGATCAGCAAATAGCTGAATATTTACGGGCTGTAAAAAACGATCCGGACAAGCCCAAAAGGGAGATCTTTGAAGAGAGCGTCTTCCAGCCGGTTTGGGAGGAATGTTTTCAAGATGGTGAATATCTTCATTTGCTTGCGGAGGTTAGAAAGACACCCCCGGAGGAATTTGTTTATCTAGAAAAAATCACAAATGACAAGCAAAGCCTTTTAAAAGTCAAAGCTACCGTGAAAGAAGCACTTGTTCAATCTGCCCGCTATCTTCCGGGACAAGCGACCACCACCGTCTGTATCATGCCGACCACATCTCGGAATAACAGTGCCTTGACCATTGGCTCCGGCAAGATCTTGCTGTTCTACAATCCGTATTTATTTCGATCCGATCATGAGCTGGCAGGTACTGTCGCGCATGAATACCATCACAGCGTGTGGACTTCAAAGCATTTTGATCCCTACCAACCGTTTACGCTGCTCGATGCATTGCTTTTCGAAGGCAAAGCCATGCATTTTCAGGAACTTGTCTATCCGGGGTCATCTTACATCCCGAATTACGATGATCGCTACGAAGAGGTAAGAGAAGAATTGATGAAACGTCTGGGTTCTGTAGACAACAATCTTCGAAATGAAATGATGTTTGGAAATGATCGGATTCCCTATGCGTTTGGATACGCTGAAGGGTATAGACTGGTCAAGCGATATCTGCAAGAAAATCCTCAAGTAAAAATCGAGCAATGGACATCCATGGAGCCGGAGGAATTTTTGAAAAAGATGGATTGATAGGTGTCTACCCGATTCAAGGAAAAATGCCCGCAGCCGATTGCCAGCTGCGGGCATTTTCTATGTGCCTGATCTTCTGAAACTACGTCGCCCGCGCCCAAATCGCCAGCGAGACGGCATTGCCCGGGTTGATGAAGCGATGGGGGGACGTGCTGTTGAAGCCGATGCTGTCTCCCTCGAAGAGATGGTACTCGCGGTCTTCCAGCAGGACCTTCAACTCGCCGCGCAGGATGTAGCCGCACTCTTCCCCGGAATGCGAGATTTGCTCCTGCTCCAGCGCTTCCCCAGGCTCAATTTCGATCAGCAGAAACTCGATCTTCCCTTCCTGCAAGGGGGTCAGCACGTGGTATTTGGTATTGGTGTTTTTCAAATGAATGATTTTGTGCATGCCTTTGCGGATGAGCGGATCATGATCGTCCTTCAGCCGGAAGAAGTGGTTGATGGGAACATCGAGAGCGGAGCAGATTTTCCAAAAAGTTCCTACTGTCGGGTCTACAAGACCGCGTTCGATCTGAGAGAGCAGGCTCATGCTGAGGCCGGTTTTGTCAGCGAGATTTTGCAGCGTCAATTGTTTTTGTTTGCGGATCTCTCTCAGTTCTGCGCCGTTAAACATGAATATCCTCCTTTTTTTCATGGAGCTGCGGCAGGGAGGACAACAAGGTTTTCGTGTAGCTGTCCACAGGATTGACGAAAATATCGTTTACGTGGCCGATTTCCACGATGCGGCCTTTTTGCATCACAGCCATGCGATCGCACATGTAGCGGATGACAGCCATGTTGTGGGAGATGAACAGATAGGTCAGATTTCGCTCGCGTTTTAGCTCCTGCAAGAGATTCAGCACATTCGCCTGCACGGAGACATCCAGCGCGGAGGTAGGCTCATCCAGCACGACGAAGCTGGGGTCGGTGATCAGGGCGCGGGCGATGGCGATCCGTTGGCGCTGTCCGCCGCTGAACTCATGCGGATAGCGGTTCAGATGATCCGGCTTCAAGCCGACGCGGGTGATCAGGGCTAGAAGGCGTTCTTTGCTGCCCTTTTCTTTTCGCTCAGCCGCAGGCAAAGCGAGCAGCGGCTCTGTAATGATGGCCTGTACGCGCATGCGCGGGTCCAGAGACGACTGCGGGTCTTGAAAGACGATCTGCATCTCGCCCGGCTTCAAGCGGTTAAATCGGTTGCCATTCCACAGTGAATTCCCTTCATAGGTGATCGTTCCAGACGTCGGTGGCTCCAACCCGGTGACCATTTTCCCCAGGGTGCTTTTCCCGGAGCCTGACTCTCCGATCAAGCCGAATGTCTCCCCGCGGGTGATGGCAAAATCGACCCCGGACACAGCCTGGAAGCGGTGATTGCCTTTCGTGTATTCCTTGGATACGCCGTTTACGGCAAGCAACGGGTTCATTTATTGGTTCCTCCCCCAGCACGATACTTGATGGGTCAGCGAGCCAGAGACGGCAGGCTCCAGGACAGGATGGTCCTCCCGGCAGATGGGCAGCGAACAAGAACAACGGGGCGCAAATACACATCCATCAGGGCGGTTGCGCAGGTCGGGCGACTCTCCTGGGATCGCCAAGAGGGGCTGGCCTTGCTCCGCCAGATCGGGCAGGGCGCCAATCAAGGCTTTGGTATAAGGATGGCAAGGCGAGTGCAAGACCTCTTGCGTCGTTCCTGTCTCGACAACCTCGCCTGCGTACATCACGACGACGCGCTGACAGACCTGTGCCACGACCCCCAGGTCATGGGTGATCAGCATAATGGAGGTGCCGCGCTTTTGCGCCAGTTCTTGCATGAGCTTCAGCACCTCATGCTGAATCGTTACGTCGAGTGCAGTGGTCGGCTCGTCCGCGATCAAGAGGTCGGGCGGGGCAGACATCGCCAGGGCGATCACGACGCGCTGACGCATTCCGCCGCTCAGCTCGAACGGGTATTTGCGCGCCACCAGCTCCGGATCGTTGATCTGCACTTCGGCCAGGCTCGCGATCGCCTGTCTGTACGCTTCTTTATAGGAAATGCTGCGATGCCGATGAATCACCTCCGCGAGCTGATCGCCGATGCGCATGGTAGGATGCAGCGCAGTCATCGGCTCTTGGAACACCATGCCGATCTCTTTGCCGCGCAGGCTTTGCCAATCCTTTTTCGAAAGCGATAGCAGGTTCTTTCCTTTATAAGAGATCGAACCTGTGGAGATGTGGGCGTTCTTTTCCAAAAGGCCCAGGATGGTCAGCGCTGTTACCGATTTTCCCGAGCCGGATTCACCGACAATGCCGACGATTTCGCCCTCGTCGATGGAGAAGGATACAGCTTGCAGCGCTTTGACCCTGTCCTGCATGGATTCAAACTCCACCGAGAGATTATGGATTTCCAGCAGCATGTACATCACCCCTAAGAACGGTTTGCTTTCGGATCGAGGATATCCCGGATGCCGTCACCGATTAGATTAAAGCCGCAAGAAGCCAGGAAAAGGGCAAGCCCCGGAAAAGTCGGGTACCACCAATAATCCAACAGGTATTTCCAGCCGATGCTGATCATCGCACCCCACTCAGGTGTAGGCGGCTGTGCGCCCAGGCCGAGAAAGCCCAAGGTAGCTACGAGCAGAATCGCGTCCCCGATATCGAGCGTCACCTGGATGATGACGGGAGACAGGGCGTTCGGGATGATATGACGGACGATGATGCGCCAGGAAGGAATGCCGAAGGTAACGGCTGCCTTGACAAAAAGCTTTTCCCGCAGTGCCAGAGTCTCCGCGCGTGCCAACCGGACATAGACCGGAATCTTGATGATGGCGATGGCGAGCATCGCATTTTGCAGATTGGGACCAAGCGTTGCCGCGATGGCCATCGCCAGGACGAGAGCAGGAAAAGCGAGAATGATGTCCATGAGCCGCATGATGAGCTGATCAATCCTGCCGCCGAAATAGCCGGAGACGGCTCCGATGATGGTGCCGATCACGCCAGCGCCGACGACGACCGCGACCCCGACGCCGAGAGAAAGACGAGCGCCGTACAGAATGCGTGTGAAAATATCCCGGCCGACCTCATCTGTGCCGAACCAATGATCGGCGCTCGGCTGCGCAAAGCGCTCGGGAATATTGATTTTTGTCGGCTCATACGGACTGATCAGCGGCGCGAAAATCGACAGCAGCAGGATCAGCAGGAGCAAAAACAGGCCCAAAAGAGTGAGCGGATTGCGGCGGATCTTGTACCAAAAGGGGTTGACCGTCTTGGCTGATCTTGCTGCTGGAAGCGATTCGGTTTTCAACGTTGTACCAGACACCAGCTTTTCCCCCCTATTCCTTGATTTGCGGATCAAGCGCGTAGTAAGTCAGGTCGACCAGAAGATTGATGATGACGTAGCCAAGCGAGATCACAAAGGTAAAGCCCATGATCGCCGGGAAATCGAGGAAGGCGATCGATTCGACGACGTATTTGCCCATGCCCGGCCAGCCGAAGATCGTCTCGGTCACGACCGCCCCGCCGAGCAGCGAGCCGAAGCTGAGTCCCACTACCGTAATCGTCGGGATCAAGGCATTGCGCAAAGCGTAGCGGAACAGCAGGACCGGACCGTGGATGCCGTTGGCAAGCGCTGTGCGGATGTAGTCCTGACCGAGCACCTCCAGCATGCTGGCACGCACCTGGCGGGTGACAGTAGCCAACTGGGCGAAAGCGAGCGTGCAAGCGGGCAGGATGAGATGCCAGAGACTGTTGGAAAAGGCTGCCCAGTTCCCGGTCAGCAGACTGTCCACCAGGAAGAGTCCGGTGATTGTCGGCGGAGGAGTGACCATAAGGTCGATCCGTCCGCTGGAGGGCAGAAGATTAAACACTTTGTAAAATAGCAGGATGCCGACCAGGCCGCTCCAGAAGACCGGAGTCGAGATGCCTGCAATGGAAAAGAAGCGTCCCGCATGGTCCCAGCCGGTATCTTTTTTGACGGCTGAAAGAATGCCGATGGGAATGCCGATGACAATCGCGATGACAAACGCAGTCAGGGCAAGCTCAATCGTGGCGGGGAAAAAGGTAATCAGATCATTGATGACAGGTTGCTGCGTACGGATCGAGTCGCCAAAATCACCTGCAAGAAGCCCCTTCATATAGGTAAAATATTGGACCCAGACTGGTTGGTCTAGGCCCAATTGACGACGAACTTCCTGCAGTGTTTCCTCACTGGCGCGCTGCCCGACCATCATTCGTGCCGGGTCGCCCGGAATGACGTGGGAGAGAAAAAAGGTGATCAGCGTCACTCCGAACAAGACCAGCACGAGCATGGCAAGGCGTTTGGTGATGATTTGTCTCACGAGGAAAACACTCCTTCAAACGGCTTATTTGGACATGTCGGCGAGGTTGTAGATCCCCTCCAGCATCGGGTTGAACACAAAGCCTTTGACCTGCTTGCTGATCGGGAGCTGGAAATCCATCTGATAGAGATAGAGGTACGGCGCTTCGTCGATGACGATGTTTTGCGCTTCCTTGTAGAGCTTTTCACGCTCTGCCTTGTCGTTGATCTGGGCTGCCTTGCGCACCAGCTCGTCCACCTTGTCATTTTTGTAGAACGCGCGGTTGCCAGCGAGGCCGAAGTTGTTGGAATCAAACCAGTAGTTCATGAACATGTACGGATCCCCGAAGTCCGGGCTCCAGACGCCAAGTGCCAGGTCAAATTCGCCTTTGTCCATCATTTCGCGAGAGGTGGCGTAGGCGATTTTTTTCAGATTGAGCGTTACACCCACATCTGCGAAAAAGGATTGCAGAGCCAGTGCTTCGGTCTCCCACCATGCCTTGTTGTCCGAGTACAGAAGATCGAGCTTCAGGTTGCTGACCCCAGCTTCAGCCAGCAGGGCTTTTGCTTTTTCCACATCACGCTTGTATTGGTGTGCGGACTCGTCATGACCCCACAGACCTTTGGGAATCGGACCGCGCATTTGGGTCGCGAAGCCTTCCTGGACAGAGGAGGTCAGGGCATCGTAGTCGACGGCGTAGCTCAAAGCCTGCCGAACCTTTGGATTTTGCAGAGCCGGATTGCCTTTGGTGGAGTTCACGTAGACGTAGTCCACAGCAAGGCTTGGCTCTTGCAGAACTTCGACGTTCGGGAAGGCCATGACGGCTTTCAACTGTTCTTTTGGAATTCCTTCGGCGATGTCGATCTCGCCTTGTTCGAGCTGCAGTCGTTGGGATGTAGCGTCAGGCACAATCTTGAAGAAGACGTTCTGGATTGCGGGTTTGACTGAGGAGTGAGGATTCAACGTCAGCTTGATGTATTCGCCTTTGCGCCATTCGCTGAGTTGGTAGGGGCCGCTGCCCATGGTGTTGTTTGCGAGGTAGTTTTGGCCGAGGTCGCCGTCTTTTTCTTCCTTCATGACATTTGGATTGACGATTCCGCCGTAGTTGGCTGCCAGAGTAGAGAGGAATGGCGGGAAGTTCTGGTTGAGAACAAAAGTCACGCTGGTCGGCGAATCTACTTTTACTTCCTTGATGACATTGTAGACATCGGCAGGGCCTTTCTGGATTTTCAGGGTGCGGTCGAAAGTAAATTTGACCGCTTCCGCCGTGACGGGAGTTCCGTCTGCGAACTTGTTTCCTTCTGCCAGGGTGAAGGTCCAGGTAAGTCCGTCGTCGCTCACCTTCCACTCCTTGGCGAGTCCTGGTTTTACTTCTGTCGTGGCACCGTCGTACTCCACGAGGCGCTGGTAGGCAGGATAGGTGATCTTCCATGCGCCATTGTCAAACGTGACGGCTGGATCCAAGGTGCCTTGGTCGGCATTGATAGCGACGAACAGTGTGTCGGTGGGCGTTGCTGACTGGGCTTGCTGTGCTGAGGCGTTCTGTGCTGGGGTATTCTCGGGTGGTTTTGTTTCTCCCTGTGACTGATTTGCGGGCGTGCTGCTGCATGCGGCTGCCAGTAAGGACAGGCTGAGCAGAAGACTGGTGAAGAGATGAGACCTAGACCATCTGCGCTTCAATCAAATCGACCCCCAAGTGGTAAATATATTTAATTAATTTTTAATATATTGCAAATATTATGTGTATTCAACTCTTTTTTGCTTACATCGACAAAATTCCTCCGTATCGAGGCTCCTCACCGGTACGCACAGCCCAGCTTCTGGTGCCGTACTCGTAATGCCACCACTCTTTCGGATAGTTGACGAAACCAGCCTCGATCATGAGGTGGTAGAGGAGGCGGCGGTTGTCGCGGATCAAAAGGTCGCGTTCGCTAGGTTCAGAGATTTCCTCGTAATGACGGGTCGTCGCCAGATCGCTGAAGTCGTCGAAGGCCGTCCCCATTTCCAGCCAGCCGCCTGGTCCTGCGATGGTCAGGTCGATCGCGCCGCCGGAGAGATGAGGCGAGGGCTTTTGGATATCTGTGGTGGGCAAGGCGACGAATTTGCCGAGTTCGGCTTTCAGCTCGTCTCCGTCCTGCCATCCTTGCCGCAGCAGGGATTGGCGGAATTCTTCATAGAGAGAGGCTTGTACCTGTGTAGAGCGCCAGCCGTCCAACGCGACGAAGGAATAGTCCGTCGGCAGCTTTTCGGCGGCTGCAGCCAATCGCTCGGCCGCGCCTTCTCGCAGGTAGATTTCAGGCTGCGTGCCGTCATAGCCCTGGTGGTAATAGGCGGAGTAGACGGTGATTTTGGGCGAAAGCGTCGAGAGTGGAACCAAGGACTCGCCGCAATCATGCCATACAGACAGGTTCGCGGTCGACACTTCCGGAATCACAGGGATGGGAGGGTACAACAAGTCTCTCACCTCGTATACATGTTTTGGAAATATGGTAACGGATATTTGAATTATAGTAAACTACAATTTTTTTTCATATGTTGTATACCGTTGCATGTTCACAGTTGTAAAAATCCTTTACACTCATAGGGTCAGGCAGAGGCAGGCCAGAAGAATGCCACGATGTGAAATACGAAAGGGGGGAGCAAAACAGGTTCAAAAATCGAAAAAATAATGTGATTATTTCGAATTAAACAACGAACATTCATTGCTATGATGTGATGTACCAGCATCATAGGCGAAAAGAGGAGGACATGAAAGCTGTGCGTGTCAAGGTAGCAGCCTGTCTCGTGATCATCCTGCTGGCAAGCATGAGCGTTGCGGCTTGTTCGGGAGATCACCTGTCATCACTTTCTTCGGGGAACGCTGGGAATCTGTTTTCAGGCAAAAGCGGGGGAACCCTTACGATCGCGCTGCAAACAGATATTGTTTCCCTTGACCCGGCCTTTGCTTATGACTACTCCACCATGCCGGTAGTTTGCCAGATTACAGAGGGTCTGCTGCGTTTTGACGAGCAATCCCGCCTGGCGCCCAATCTGGCGGAAAAGTGGGAGATGAAAGATCCGCTCACGTATGAGTACACGATTCGCAAAGACGTCCATTTTCATGACGGAACGCTGATGACGAGCGATGATGTGGTTTTCTCCCTGCGCCGAATCAGGGATCAGCAGACCGGGTCGTATCTCTCCTGGATGTATCGCAATGTCGAAAGCATCAAAAAAACCGCAGAGTGGACCGTTCAAGTCAAGCTGAAACAGCCGGATGCCCTCTGGCGTTACGTACCTGCAACGACCGCTGGGCACATCGTCAGCAAAGCCTCTGTCAGCAAGCATCAATCGAGCTTCGGCAGCGCTGAAGCAGGCCTCGTCGGGACCGGCCCATTTCGCTTCGAGAAATGGGATACAGGCTCACAGGTGGTGTTAAAGCGAAATGCCGACTATTGGAACAAAGAGGGAGGCCCCTACCTAGACGAAGTCATTTTTCGGGTCGTCCCTGACAAACAGACACATATCACAGGCCTCAAGTCTGGAATGGTGACCGCTTCTTTCTCTCTCCCCGTAGATGTCATTCCCGAGGTGGAGCGGCTGGACAATGTCCAGATCCAACAAACTGAGGGATATGTAAGCGACTTTATTGCGTTCAATACCAAGCGAAAGCCGTTTGATGAAATCCAGGTGCGCAAAGCGTTCAGCTACGCATTCGACCATGACAGATATCTGAAAGAGATTGTGAAAAACTACGGCTTGCCTGCGAAGAGCGTCCCGATCCACAGCAAGATGTGGACGTACGAAAAGCATAGCTGGGATTCCTACTATAAGAATCTTCCGAGATATGTAAACGATTTCGAGCGTGCCAAAGAATACCTGGCGCATTCCTCCGTTCCAGACGGCTTCAGCGCGAAGATCCTCACCGACAACACGCCGATCAATCTCAATGCGGCACTTGCGCTGCGGACCGCGGTCAAGCCATTGGGAATCGAATTGAAAATTGAAATGGTAACCAGAAAAGAATTGACGGCCCGATCTCTGGGAGGCACACGCGATTATGACCTCATCGTCTACCAATGGGGTTCTGATATGCCGGACCCGCTGGGAAATCTGCTGCCGTTGTTTCACTCCGACTATCTCGGGAGCGGGGGAGCGAATTATGCCAATTACCAGAATCCCAATGTAGATTGGCTCATCACCGAGGCAGCGACGCAGATGGATGAGAAAAAACGGGCCAAGCACATGATCTATGCGCTCACGATCATCGCCTTGGACAGCCCGTGGATTGTCCTGGATCATCCCAAGCAAATCCTCGTGATGAACAAGGCCTTGACGGGATACAGCCTCTCACCGCTGTGGTATTGGGACAGCTTCACCAAAAATATCAAATACATGCATGCGCCGTTATAAGAGGGATGGCTATGATCGTATCACAATCCGCATTTACGTTTCTGATCGTATACGGCATCGTTGGCGGCGTAGTCGGCCTGACGACATTGGTCCTGGTCCTCTTTTGGGAAAAGGAAGTGGAGTACCTGAAGGTGGAAAAGCGGAAAACAGATCTGGAGGTGCTCTTGATCGAATCCCAGCTTTCCAATCTGACTTCGCAGATTCAACCCCATTTTTTATTCAATGGTCTCAATACCGTGACATCCTTGATTCGAATCGGGAAGTACGAAGAAGCAACCGAAGCGATCCATGGCATATCCTCGTTGCTCCGGTATACCCTTCGTGCGGACAGCGATTTGATCAGCATAGATGAAGAAGTAAATACCGTCATGATGTACCTGAAAATCCAAAAGCTTCGCTTCGGCCCCAGGTTGCGGTGGCATGTGGACATTGAAGAACGCTTGCGTCCTTTCAAAATACCCATCTTTCTTATTCAGGCATTGGTCGAAAATGCTTGCAAGTATGGAATCGAGCCATTGGCAGAGGACGGCGAAATATCCATTCGCATCTGGCACACCGCTGGCAGCCTGCAAATCGAAATTTACAACAACGGACCTGGCATTGACCAAGAGATCGTCGAGCACTTCAACCTATGGAAGGAACAAGGCACATCTGCAGAGCGAATCGGGATTGGATTCAAGAACACCCAGAAGCGTTTGCAGCATTACTTCCCGAATCGGGGAGATTTGCAGGTGGTTCCCAGTGTAGAAGGGTCCAGATTCGTAATCACCATAAAGGAGGTCGTGCTATGAAGGTGCTTTTGGTGGACGACGAGCCTTTTGAGCTTCTCAATTTGCAAGTGCTGCTGGAAAAAAGCAGCTCTGATTACGGGATTACAGCTGCCCACCATGGGGGAGAAGCGTTGAAGATCCTGGAATCGGAGCCCATGGACCTGATCTTCCTGGATATTCGCATGCCTGTCCTGGATGGCATCGCGGTATTGGAACGGGTCAAGACCAGCTGGCCGGATACCGAGATCGTCATGGTTTCCGCCTACGACGAGTTTTCTTATGCCAAACAGGCGCTGGAGCTGGGCGCGTCAGCCTATTTGCTGAAGCCTTTTAGCACAACTGAATTTTACGAAACCCTGCAAAAAGTGGAGCGAAAGTACCACGAAAAATCGAAGGCGAAACCGTTGCTGCAGCAATCCTTATTGGAAAAAACCATTCGCTCCGGAGATGCCATCGATGAGCATGTGTGGGGGCAGCAATTTGGTTTCGTACCCGATGCGGTGGCAGCGGTGCATGCGGCTTCTCCCGGTTGGCGAAGCCTTTTGCTGGAGGAGCTCAAAGCCTCCCAGATCGTGATCGCTCCTGAGCCCATAGACGGTGCCGAGCTGGTGCTCTCTACGACGCGGCATATGCAGCCTTTGCGAGAAGCACTGCTGCGGTGCAAACTGCTTTTGCCCGACGAATTGTTCAGGTTCGGGCTGGGAGAGTCCCTCAATCTTCGGACTGCGTGGGAAGAAGCGATGCGGCAGCTCCAGGATGCCGAGGACTCGATAACGGCCCGCTGTCTCCGTTTTATCCAAGAGTATTACCAGGAGGCCTTGACCTTGGCGGATGTCGCAAAAGCGGTACATGTCAGCCCGACCCATCTCAACCGACTGCTGAAAAAAGAAACAGGCTGCACCTTTATCGAGGTGCTGACGGCAATCCGGATCGAGCGGGCCAAAGAACTGCTCAAAAAAACGGTCAGCATCGAGTACATCGCCATGGTCACGGGGTTCAAAAGCGCTGCTTATTTCTCTTCCACGTTTAAAAAAGTGACCGGGCTCTCGCCGAGAAGCTTCCGAAGGGGGTAATCATCATGGCGCAAGGCTTGGCAAAAAAAATGGTGTTTTTGTTAGTCGCCAATGTACCTCCGATGCTTTTTTTGCTGGCGCCGCAAATTGCCTACGATTACGGTGTCGTGGGGATTGTCGGGTTTACGGCAGCGGGGATGCTCTCCTTTTTATTCGCGCGTTTGGCTTATCAAAGGACGCGAGAGCATGAGGGGGGACGCTTGCAAACCGTCATGCTCTTTTTCGCGATCGTACAATTTGGCTGCTACCTGCTGTTGACGGCCAAAATTATCATCCTGCAAACCTATCTGAATGATTCCATCTGGTATCTGCTGGCTTTGGCAGGTGTGATCACGGTCTTGTTCCTTCTGGCGAGCAGGCGGGGATACGGCAGGTGGATTCCGGTCAGCGTGATCATGATGGGAATGATCGCGTCGGTCATCATACCGACTCTCGTCTATCTGCATGTCAGTATTCCAACGGTCTATTCCGGCGTTCACTTTTTGTCGATCGATACCCTTTCTGCGAACAAGGCAGAAATGTGGTGGGTCCTCGCAATCTTTATCGTGGGATTGATTGCGCAGCAGCTGCTGCCGGTCCTCATCGGCAATGGCAAGCAGAAAGGCTTGTCCCAGCAAGCTTATCCCCACACCTTAAGCGCATTTCTGTGGTCCTGCCTCCCGATATCGCTCGGCTCACTGGCATTTGTGGCGAAAGCCCAAGCCATCTGGCCCAAGCAAACGGATCAGGTCGGGGTGTTTGTCATCGAGCAATTCGGCGGACAGGTTGGGCACACGCTTTTTCTTGTTTCCATCCTTTCCATGCTGATTTACTCGCTGGCCAGCACGGTGCGAAAGGTGAAGCAATCTGTACTTGGAGCGAGGGGATTGATTGGCGCGCTCCTGTTGGCTGTATGCATCAGCCTTTGGCCAAGCATCACGATACTGGATATTTTCGTTGGATTTTGCCTGGTGTGGGGGCCCTTATTGTCGGTGATCGCTGTCGGGACGAAGGCGAAGGCGAATTTGCTTCTCGTTTTCTTCGGGTCAGCAGCAGCCGTCATCATGTCCTTGCAAACCGGAATGATTCCGGGAATTTTAGGAGGAAGCTTGCTCAGCGCCTTACTCGCGTTAGCATACAAATTCGTTGGCAAGAAAACGGAGCAATCGGCAAATGAAGCAGCCTGAATCACCGAGCCAAGCGATTTGAAAGGGGGGATTTCTGGGCAGGATCAGAACTTTTGGAAGTTGCTTTTTGCTAGGAAGGATACATCAGAAGGAGGTAGAGTGGATCATGAAAAAACGTCTCGGCCTGGCACTCGTAAGTGTATGGACCATGATCAGTTTAGTAGCCTGTTCCGCGTCACCGGCCAATCAAACCGCGCAAACGCCGCAGCAGCCGGCTCCGCAGCCTGGAGCGGGACAGACGGCAGAGCAGGACAACACCCCGCAGCCGGGAGGGGTTCTGCGTTTTGCCCGAAATCATGATATTACCAGCTTTGATCCGATCATCCCCGCCACGAATTTGGCGATTTGGACGATGCTGAACATGTACGATCAGCTGGTTCGCCTGTCCCCGAACGGAGACGGAATCGAACCGGGTGTTGCGACAGACTGGACCATTTCGGAGGATGGCAAAACCTATGTCTTCAACCTGCGGGATGATGTGAAGTTCCATAACGGCATGCCGCTCACACCAGAGGATGTCAAATATTCCTTGGATCGTGCGCGGGGCGGGGACTCCAACTGGGATTGGATCTATCCGGCGATCAAATCGATTGATGTAACAGGCGAGCATCAGGTGACGATCAACCTGGAGGCTCCTTATCTTCCTTTGCTGTCTACTTTGGCATTATCCAGTTCTTCCATTGTTCCCAAGCAGGTCGTCGAGGAGAAAGGAAAAGAGTTCTTCGCGAATAATCCCGTTGGCTCCGGGCCGTTTCAATTGGAGAGCTGGCAGCGGGGACAAAAAATCGTGCTGAAGAAAAATCCAGACTATTGGCAAAAAGGCAAGCCGTATCTGGACGGAGTGGAGTTTGTCCAGGTACCTGAAGATACAGCGAAAATTTTCATGCTGCAAGCCAAGGAACTGGAGATCTCATCCAACGTCCCGTTCAGCTCCCTGCAGCAATTAGAGGCTGACCCATCCCTAAACGTACTTGTCGCTCCTTTCGCACGTCTGGATATGATTCCGATCAATTCGACGGTCGAACCCTTTAACGACCTGAAAATCCGTCAAGCGATGAACTACGCCATCAATAAACAGGAAATCATTGATGCGGTGCTGATGGGGCATGGAGAGGTCGCGACCTCTTATCTGCCAAAAGTGATGTACTATAACGAACAGCTTGAGGGCTATCCCTACAATCTGGAAAAAGCCAAGCAACTGATGGCAGAATCCTCGCGGCCAGACGGCTTTAAGGCGACGCTGACCATCAACTCCGGAAGTGATATCAACAGCCAGATGGCGGTCATCGTGAAGGAACAGCTGAAGGCGATTGGCATCGATCTGGAAATCCAGCAATTGGAGCCAGGAGTCGTAGACGAAATGCACTCCAGCATGAAGTACGAGATGATTACCACGTACTACTCCAGCGATATCATCGATCCGGACGAAATCACGATGTTCGGCGCTGCCCCGAGCGGCGGTACGAGTGCGTATTATACCGGCTACAAAAATGAAGCGCTCGACAAACTGGCGCTCCAGGCACAGCAGGAACAGGACGAGACGAAGCGCAAGGAGATGTACTACGAACTGCAGCGCATCTTTAGCGAGGATGCTCCGTTTATCTTCCTGTTCCACACCCCGAATTCTTATGTGACGCAGAAAAATGTCCACGGATTCCAAGTATCCAACATGGGCAGCTACCGGCTAGAAGACGTTTGGCTCAGTAAGCAGTAAAGAAGGTGATGGACATCGGACGCGTGCAATATGCTGTCAAACACATCGTTTCGCTTGTTCCCGTTTTGCTGGGAATTTCCATCATTACGTTTTTTATGATTCGTCTGATTCCCGGAGACCCGGCACAGATCCTGCTGGGCCCCCGGGCCAATCCGGAGACCGTGCAGCGAGTAACAGAGCGAATGGGGCTGGATCAGCCGCTGCCCAATCAGTACCTCATTTACATGCAAAACCTGTTTCAAGGGAACATGGGTGACTCAATCATCATCCAGCAGCCCGTTCTCACGCTGATTGGCGAACGACTGGATGTCACGCTGTTTCTCGTCATCTACACAACGATTCTCAGCGTGCTGATCAGTGTACCGATCGCGATGTGGTCCGCAGTGCGAAAAGACAGTCTGCTGGACAACGGCTTTCGTGCCGCCTCGATCGCGGGGCTTTCCATGCCCTCTTTCTGGATCGGGATTCTGCTGATGCTGCTCTTGAGCATCAAGGTAAAGCTGTTTCCCGTATCGGGTTACGGCAATACGTTCAGCGAGCATCTGCGACACCTGTTCCTCCCTGCCTTGACGATTTCCTTTTCCCTGACCCCGGTGCTGATCCGACCGCTGCGCACGAAAATCATCACCATTCTGTCCGCAGAGTTTGTGGAAGCGGCGCGGGCGCGGGGAATCAAGGAAAGCCAGGTCATGATCAAGCATGTCCTGCGAAACGCTGTGCTGGGGACGGTCACGATCCTGGGGGTAAATGTCGGCTGGCTTTTGGGAGGATCCGTCATTGTGGAAACCGTTTTTTCCGTACCGGGATTAGGCCAACTTTTAATCAGCTCGATTTTGACCAGGGATTATCCGGTGATACAAGGCCTGGTCCTTGTGTTTGCCGCACTCGTGATTGTCGTAAACCTGCTTACGGACATTCTCTATACAATCCTTGATCCCAGAGTGAAATTGGAGTGATGAAAAGCGATGTCCCACATACAGACAACTGTTACCAAACCCTACCCCAGAAGGGTTCTGCCTGATTTCGTCCGAAGACTGCCCGTCAATGCCAAGATTACGCTCGGGCTGATGATCATCCTTTTGGTCCTGCTGGCATCCATCTGCGCTCCCCTTCTGACACCCTATGATCCGGTGAAAAATGACTTGTCCCAGGCCTTTCAGCCGCCTGGAAGCGAGCATTGGTTCGGTACAGATAATTTTGGGCGGGATATCTTCACAAGGATGCTGTACGCAGCCCGCATCGATTTGCAGATCGGCGTTTTTTCGGTGATCACGCCTTTGTTGCTGGGGTCGCTGATCGGCCTGCTGTCGGGGTATTTTGGCGGCTGGTTCGATTCCGTCATGATGCGGCTGGTAGATATCGTGATCAGCTTTCCTTTTATCGTCCTGATTATCGCGATCATCTCCATTCTGGGAACAGGCTTGTTCAATCTGTACCTGGCGATTGCCCTGGTAGGATGGAGCGCCTATGCACGCATCGTCAGAGCAGAGGTGCTGGTCATCAAGCAGCAGGAGTATATCCTGGCCGCGAGAGGGATGGGGTACGGACACGGACGCATTTTATTCCGGCATATTTTGCCCAACGTCATTTCATCCGCTTTGGTGTTTGCCATGTCGGATGTGGTGCTGTGCATTTTGCTCGGGGCTTCTCTGAGCTTTTTGGGCTTGGGCGTTCAGCCTCCAACCCCTGAATGGGGAGCCATGATTGCGGAAGGAAGAAATTTCATTATCAATGCCTGGTGGATTGCGACGATTCCCGGTCTGGGCATCATTGTCACGGGCTTGGGCTTTAGCCTTTTAGGTGATGGTCTCGCGGAAAAAATCGAAAGCCAGTAAAAAATGGAGGAAAAGCAGATGAAATTGTTTATTTCCGTGGATATGGAAGGCATCTCCGGCGTTACGGATTGGGATGATGTCGATAAGGGAACCAGCGACTATGACTATTTTCGCACCTTGATGACCGACGATGTGAATGCAGCGATCGAAGGGGCGCTGGAGGCGGGAGTCACGGAGGTCGTCGTCAACGATTCCCATGACACCATGCGCAATCTGATCGTAGACCGCCTGCACCCCAAAGCGGAAGTGATCCGCGGCTTTGTGAAGCCTCTGCTGATGATGGAAGGGATCGACGAGTCGTTCGACATGGCCTTTTTCATTGGCTACCACTGCATGGCAGGGACCGATCAAGCCATTCTCAACCACACGCTGAACAATAAAGCCGTGCAGCGCATCACGATCAACGGCCGGGAAATTGGCGAAGCCGGAATCAATGCCGCGATTGCCGGAGCATTCGGAGTCCCGGTGGTGTTGGTTACGGGAGACAGCCAGACAGCGACGGAGGTTAGTCGAGAAATCGAGGGTGTCCACACGGTAGCGGTCAAAAAGGCGATCGGCATGTTCACGGCGCGCTGCCTGCATCCTGCGGTTAGCCAACAGATGATTCGGGAAAAAGCCATCGAAGCTGTGCGCAACAGGCAGCAGGTCAAGCCCGTCAAAGCGCTGGATCATTATGAAATCGACATGGAATTCAAATACACCAGTTCTGCCCATCTGGTCAGCTTTCTGCCAGGCATGACGCTGGTCGGGGGGAGGACCATTCGCTTCCACACGGATGACATCCGCAAGGCGATGCCCGTCCTGCTAGCCATTCTTCTTTTGGGAGATGTGAAGGAGCTGTCCTAGAACGTGGAGTACAGGAGTGATGAAGATGGATCCACTTTTGGAAGTCAAAGATCTGGAGATCGTCCTGGAACTGAAAGAACGATCCGTCTATGCCGTCAACAGTGTTTCGTTTGACGTCAGACAAGGGGAAACTGTCGGACTCGTCGGAGAGAGCGGAAGCGGCAAGAGCATGACATGCCGCTCCATTCTGAATTTGCTGCCTGGGACCAAAAGCAAGACGGTGAAGGGAAGCGTTCAGTTTGAAGGACGAGATCTGCTCACTTTGCCAAAGCAAGAATGGCAGCAGGTGCGCGGCAAGCAAATCGGGATGATCATGCAAGACCCGATGAGCTCGCTGGATCCGGTCTATCGGGTGGGAGATCAGATCGTGGATACCCTGCGAACCCACCAGAAGATGAGCAAAAAAGAAGCGTGGGAGAAAGCGATCAAGCTTTTGCAGCAGGTAGGAATCCCGTCTCCTGAAAAACGAGTCTCTCAATATCCGCATGAATTGAGCGGAGGGATGCGGCAAAGGGTGATGATTGCGCTGGCGATCTCCTGCAACCCCAAACTGCTGCTCGCTGACGAACCGACCACGGCCCTCGATGTGACGGTACAGGATCAGGTGCTCCGCTTGTTGAAGCAGCTTCAGCAAGATCTTGGCATGGGGATCTTGCTGGTCACGCATAATCTGGGCATTGTGGCGGAGATGTGCGATCGCGTAGTCGTTCTGTACGCGGGCAAAGTCATGGAAATCGCGAGCGTGGAACAGCTGTTTGCCGCCCCGAAAAACATGTACACAAAAGGGCTGATTCGCTCCGTTCCGCAGCTTGATTCAACGGGTCGGCTGGAAGGAATCCCAGGCTCGCTGCCGAGGATGAATCAGCCCCTCGCAGGCTGTCCTTTTCGGGAGCGCTGTTCGCTTGCAACCGAGGAATGCGCCGATGCCGAAAAAACCCGATTGCAAGAGGTTAGTCCAGGCCATTGGTCAGCCTGTGTCCATCATGAAAGGGTGTGTGGCTTTTGACTTCGATCTTGAAGGTAGAGGGGCTGCATAAAATCTATCAGCGCAAAGAGACGTGGCTGGATCGCGTTTTTCGCAGAAACAATCCGAAGCTGTTCGCCGTAAGCGATGTCTCGTTGGAGGTAAAGGAAGGCGAAACACTAGGGTTGGTAGGAGAGAGCGGCTGCGGAAAAACGACGCTATGCCGCACCCTGATGAGACTCTACGAACCGACAGACGGCACCATCTCTTTTTTGGGCCATGACATCACGCATGAAAGTCCGGGAAAGCTGCGGCATATGTACAAGGATATGCAGATGGTTTTTCAGGACCCCTATTCTTCCCTGAATCCGAAAATGACGGTGAAGGAGATGCTGACCGAAGCGATTCGCTTTCACGGCATCTGCACGTCGGAGAAAGAGACGGACGAGTATATCGACTATTTGCTCGTGAAGGTCGGTCTCTTGCCTGGCGACGCGAACAAATACCCCAAAGCATTCAGCGGAGGTCAGCGGCAGCGTATCGCCATTGCCAGAGCTATCGCAGTAAAGCCCAGGCTGCTGATCGCAGATGAGCCGGTAAGCGCCTTGGATGTTTCGGTTCAGGCGCAAATTCTGAATCTGCTGGAGGATTTGCAAAACGAGCTGCAACTCACCATGATCTTTATTTCTCATGACTTGTCCGTCGTGAAGTACATCTCGGATCGAGTGGCTGTGATGTATCTGGGGCGCATCGTCGAGATCGGACGGACGGAGGAAGTATTCGAACAGCCTGCCCATCCGTATACCCAAGCCTTGCTGTCCGCCGTCCCGAGAATTCAGCCGGGAAAAAAGCAGGAGCGCACGCCATTGGAGGGCGATCCGCCGAATCCGTTTGAATCAAAGGAAGGGTGCCATTTTTACGCGCGCTGCTCCCAGCGCATGGAGAAATGCAGATCTGTCACACCCGACGCAAATCCGCTATCTGCTACCCATCAATCCCGCTGTCATCTGGCTGTCGAGTAGAAAGCTGAGCATTCCGTTGACCCGTTTGCAGCTTTTGCTTGAATCCCCACCAGCATTTGCTATGATTAGTACAAGTACTTGTCAGCTGGAAAAATGAATAGGATTGACAAACAGGTCCTTGTTTATGCGAGTGAGTCTCGGATAAGCAGGGTTAAAAGGGAAGTTTGGTGAAAAGCCAACGCGGTCCCGCCACTGTATGAGAGGAGCTTTTTCTTCACGGCGCGATGCCATCCACTGCCCAATCCGGGTGGGAAGGAGAAGAAAGGCGATGATTCTTGAGCCAGGAGACCTGCCTGTTTTTGTGTTGCACTGATTTCCTTCGGGTCAAAGGAAGAGGTGAGGATTGTGATCGTATGCTATCCGCGCTTTGTTTTCCTTTTTCTATGAAGGAGAACAAAGCGTTTTTCTATTTCAGGAGGGATGACGATGAACCAGCAAGCCAGCAAACGCGGGTTGCTTTTGGTCTATACGGGTGACGGCAAGGGAAAAACGACAGCAGCTTTGGGGCTTGCGGTACGGGCGACCGGAAGGGGCAAAAAGGTATTGATGATCCAATTTATCAAATCGCCGGAGCGGACCTATGGCGAAAAGATCGTCTTTGACCGCCTGGGGATCGAGATCGTGCAAAAAGGGATCGGCTTTACCTGGACGAAAACGCCCGAGGAGCATCGGGTCGCCCTGGCGGAAGCATGGCGCTTTGCAAAAGAAAAGCTCCTGTCAGATGCCTACGACATGGTCATCCTCGATGAATTGAACAACGCGCTTGCCATCGAGAAGTTCCCGATCGATGATGTGCTGCCGCTGGATGATGTGCTGGATACCTTGCAAAAGCGGCCGGAGCGCATGCATGTCGTGATTACCGGGCGCAGCGCCAAGCAGGAGATTATGGATCTGGCCGATCTGGTAACGGAGATGAAGGCGGTCAAGCACTATTACGAGGAAGGCATCCCCGCTGTACTGGGGGTAGAGTTCTGATGGAGGTCCTGGAAAAATATGGACATGGCGGCGACTGGGTGTCGGCAGCCAAGCGCTACGGCATGCCCGAAAACGGCTTTCTCGACTACAGCGCTAATATCAATCCGCTCGGACCGCCTCCCTCCGTCATCACAGCGCTGCAAAACCATCTGCATGAAATGACGCGCTACCCTGATCCGGCGCATCGGGCGTTTCGCCAAGCCTTGGGGAAACGATTGAAGCAGGATGAGGACTGGCTTTTGCCTGCGAACGGCGCGGCGGAAGCGATGGCTCTGGCGCTGTTGGCGCTCGCTCCTGAAAAAGTCGGGGTGGTCTACCCCTGTTTTTCCGAATACGCGCAACTTTCGGAGCAGTTTGGCGCCCAGGTGATGGGCTGCTTCGGTCGCGAAGAGAACGGCTACAAGGCGGAAGAGTCGCAGCTGCGGCAGCTTTTTGAGCAGACGGATTTGGTGTTTGTCGGGTCCCCGAACAATCCGACAGGCATCCGCTACGCAAAAGCTGAGCTGGAGCGCATGGCGAACTGGACGTCTGAGACAGACACCTGGCTGATCGTGGACGAGGCTTTTCTCGATTTCATCGACGAGGATCATCCATTCACCTTGGCGGATTCATTGGGCGATTATCCGCGGGTGATTCTGATGCGCTCGATGACCAAGATGTACGCGATTCCGGGGCTGAGGCTGGGATATGCCATCGCTCACCCGGATGTTATCGCGCGGATGAAGGCGAAGCAGGTGAGCTGGAGCGTCAATGCCTTGGCTTTGCTTGCCGGGGAGCGCTGTCTGGAGGAATTCGCCTATGAAGAGAAGACACGCAAGCTGATCGCGGGAGAGCGCGAGTATTTGCGTGCCTGTTTGCACACGGAATTGGGCTGGCAGGTTTGGCCGGGCGAAGCCAACTTTCTGCTCGTACGCTCTTCGGAAGACTGGACAGCACAGGAGCTGCAGGCAGAGCTCGGGAAAAAAGGCATCCTGATCCGCAGCTGCGCGATGTATCCAGGCTTGACCCCAAGAGATTTCCGCATCGCCGTGCGCAAGCGGGAAGAGAATGAGCAGTTGATTGACGCCTTGCGCGAGGTTTGCGAGGAGAGGGGGACGAAGCGATGAGTCTGATTCTGGTCACGGGGGGAGTCCGTTCGGGAAAAAGCGGTTTTGCCGAGGAGCTGGCGTCTCAGACAGGCAAGCGAGTCCTCTATGTCGCGACTGGAGAGGCGAAGGACGAGGAGATGCGCAGCCGGATAGCGCTGCACCGATCCCGCCGCCCTGCTGATTGGGGATGTGTGGAGATTCCTCTGCGCTTGTCAGAATCGATCCAGGCAGCGCGGGAATACGAGGTCGTCCTGATCGACTGCCTCTCTACCTGGGTCAGCAATCGGCTGATGGCGGTTCCCGAGCCGGAGTGGAGAAGCGAGGCCATCACCCGGGAGGTCTATAAAGAAGCGACTTCGTGGCTGGACGGAGTGGCAGCATCATCACGGACAGTCATCGCGGTCACCAGTGAGGTCGGGTTAGGCGGGGTGGCGATGAGCAGGCTGGGACGCTGGTTTGCCGATGTGCTCGGGGACGTCAATCAGATGACGGCCCGCCGCGCGGATACGGTCTACGCGGTCTGGTCGGGAATTCCCTGGAGGATCAAAGGATGAACGCATTTTGGCATGCCCTTTCTTTTTTCACGCGCATTCCGGTCCCTTGGCTGCGTCCCAGCGAGGAAGCGTGGAAAAAAAGCGTCGCCTGGTATCCGGCAGTTGGTCTGGTTATCGGGTTGATCTTGTGGGGCGTTCATCAAGCAGGACTGTGGCTGTTCAGCCCTTTGCTCGCAGCCGTGTTGACACTGATCGTCTGGGTGTACATCACCGGTGGCCTGCATCTCGACGGGTGGATGGATCTGGCGGATGGCCTCGGAAGCAGCCGCTCCCGAGAAAAAATGCTTGCGATCATGAAGGACAGCCGGGTTGGAGCGATGGGCGTTTTGGCGGCTCTCTTGCTCTTGCTGCTGAAAACGGCGGCGTTGGCTGAGCTGACGCATCCGTGGTGGGGGATGATGCTTCTGTTCGTTCCGATGGCTGCCCGCACGCATGTCCTGCTGGCGATTCGGTACTGGCCTTACCTGTCTGCGGACGAGGGGATTGGCAAGGGGATCAGCGAAGGGCTTTCGGTGGTACATATCGTGGCAGCCTACGCGCTATTGCTTGGGGCCGGCTGGTGGCTTGGAGGCTGGCAGACGATTGGCGCGATCCTTTTCTCGCTCTTGTTTGCACTCGCTTTTTCACGCGGAGTGGCGCGCAAGCTGGGCGGCTTGAACGGAGACTGCTATGGAGCGGTGATTGAGAGCAGCGAGGCGGCGATGCTATTGGCCTTGCTCCTATTTACCAGATAAGTGCGAAAGGAGCTGTTCGCCGATGAAGTGCCTATGGGTACGGCATGGAGAGACGGAGATGAACAGGCAGTCGAGATACCTGGGACATACCGATGTGGGCTTGCACGAAAACGGGAGGCAGCAGATTTCAGCGCTGGCAGAACAGTTGCAGTCTTTAGAACTGAACCCGGCGAAAATCTATGCCAGCGACTTGCAGCGTTGTGTGCAAACAGCACAATTGCTGACAACGCGCTTTCCTTGCTCGATGGAGACGACCGCTGCTTTGCGGGAGCTTTCCTTCGGGGAGTGGGAATTGCTTACATACGACGAAATCGTGCAGAAGAATGAAGAAGAGGTTAAGAAGTGGCACAAAGATCCCCTGCTCGTCAGCCCGCCCGGCGGAGAGAGCCTGCAGCAGCTGGGAGAGCGCGTCGATGCCTGGCTGCAGGAGATTGTGGAAATGCATGCGGGCGAAGAAGCGCTGGTGATCGTGACGCATGGCGGAGTGATTCGCTGGTTTCAGTCTGCCTGGCTGACGCAGGACAAGAGCCATTACTGGCAGGTGGAAGGATTGCGTCACGGCACGGCCATGCTGACGGAGTGGGATGGACAGCGCTGGACCTATCAGCCCCTTCTGTAAAAGAGAGGGAGAATGACAGATGAATGAAGCGGCGTGGGTGCTCGTGACCGCCTATTTGATCGACAGGGTCGTGGGCGATCCGCGAAGTCTCCCTCATCCGGTGGTGATCATCGGCTGGTGGATCTCACGGCTGGAATGGTTGATTCGAACTTGTGTCAAACAAGAAAAGCATCTCAAAGCAGCAGGAGTGCTATTTCCGCTGCTGATCGTAGCCGGGAGCTACGCAGTTGTCTGGCTGATCGTCTGGGCGGGGGCGCTGGTGTCGCCATGGCTGTCCTTCGCTTTGTCAGCCTGGCTGATTTCCACCACGATCGCGACCAAAGGACTGGCGGATGCGGGCCTTGAGATCATGCGCCATTTGCAGGCAGGCGACATCCCAGCAGCTCGGCGCTCCTTGTCGATGGTGGTAGGGAGGGATACCGAGCATCTGGACGAGTCGGAGATTTGCCGCGGCGCAGTAGAGACAGTCGCGGAGAACATTGTGGACGCCATCGTCTCTCCGCTCATCTACGCAGCGATCGGCGGCGCGCCGCTCGCGATGGCCTATCGGGCGACGAACACGCTGGACTCGATGGTGGGCTACAAAAACGAAAAGTACCGTAATCTGGGCTGGGCGTCCGCTCGTTTTGACGACGTCGCCAACTATATTCCGGCGCGGTTGACCGCCCTTTTGCTGCTCGCGGCAAGCTGGCTGCTGCGTCTGGATGTACGGCAGAGCTGGCAGATCATCCGCAGGGATGCGCACTTGCATCCCAGCCCCAACAGCGGATTGCCGGAAGCGGCTGTCGCCGGAGCCTTGGGCGTCCAGTTGGGCGGGCTGAACACCTACCAGGGAGTTCCATCCCATCGCGCCAGGCTGGGGGATGCGCATCGCCCGCTGTGTCCCGACGATGTGCGCATGACGGTACGTATGATGTACTGCGCCTCCCTGCTGTGTCTGCTGGCATGTCTGGGAGTCGCCGCATGGATTGGCTGATTTAGGAAGGGAACAAGCATCTGTGGAAAAGAGGAGGTTCATCCGTATGAAAGGCAAGTTGTTTGTGATCGGGTTTGGTCCGGGCAGTTTTGAGCATATCACCAAACGGGCGCGGGAAGCGATCGAGGAGAGCGATGTGATTATCGGCTACTCCACCTATGTGGACTTGATCCGGGATTTGCTCACGGACCAGGAGATCGTCAGCACCGGGATGACGGAGGAAGTGACGCGTGCTCGGGAAGCAGTCCGCCAGGCGGAAGAGGAAGGCAAAAAGGTGGCTGTCATCTCCAGTGGAGACGCGGGCGTATACGGCATGGCCGGTCTGGTCTACGAGGTGCTGGTGGAAAAAGGCTGGCAGCAGGCGACAGGCGTCGAGCTGGAAGTGATTCCGGGAATCTCGGCGATCAACTCCTGCGGAGCGATTCTTGGCGCACCGATCATGCACGATGCCTGCACGATCAGTCTCAGCGACCATTTGACGCCATGGGATCTGATCGCGAGAAGAATCGATGCGGCTGGCATGGCAGACTTTGTCATCGCCTTGTACAACCCGCGCAGCGGACGGCGCACGCGGCAGATCGTCGAAGCGCAGCGGATACTATTGCAGTACCGCTCGCCAGATACCCCAGTCGGAATCGTGAAGAGCGCCTATCGCGAACGGGAGCACGTCGTCGTCACCACCCTGGCGCAGATGCTGGAGCATGACATCGGCATGCTGACGACGGTGATCATCGGGAACTCCTCTACATTTGTCTACGATGGCAAAATGATTACGCCGCGCGGCTATCAGCGCAAGTACACCTTGTCTTCGGATGAGCAGCCATTGAAGCCGCATCAGCGGCTGCGGGTGGAAAACGAGCCATGGTCTTTGGAAGCGGCAGAATCGGGAGAAAAGGCTGAAATTCAGCAGGCACCGCAAGCGATGTATTCTACGCCTGCACCTGACGCGAAGGAATCAGCCGCAGCTCAGCCAGTGCCGACTTCTGCTGCGGGTACCGCAGTCGCCACGCTGGCTATGCCGACTGCCGAGACAAAAGCTCCGACCGTCCAAGAACATTCGCCAACACCGCTCGATTGGGCGACGCAAGCACTGCGCATGGTAGACGAAGCCAATGGAGTGGTTGCTGAGTCACCGGCTTCGGCTGGAGCAACGGTCCGTACGGTAGACTCCTTCGTCCCGGAGATGATCTTCGAGTGCGCGGTCAGCCCGGGTGTCGCCAATAAAAAGCTTTCTCCCCAGCAGATGATGGTCCTTGCAGAAGTAGCGGGAGAGAAAGGCGAGATCGAGTATACGCCTCACCATCAAATGATCCTGCGCGTCCCGACAGCAGACCCGGAAAGCGTGACACAGCGCCTGCGCGAGGCGGGGCTTACGCTCAGTCCGACTGGCGATGTGCTGCAGGTAAAGGCTTGCGATTTCTGCGACGGCGAGAAAAAAGACGGCATCCCGTACGCGGAGGAGCTGCAGCGTCTTCTCGGCGGCAAGCAGATGCCCAAGGAGACCCGCATCGGCTTCAACGGCTGCGGCATGGCTTGTTACCAAGCAGTGACGGAAGATATCGGGATTGTATTTCGCAAAGGAAAATTTGACCTTTTCCTGGGAGCCAAAACGGTGGGAAGAAACGCCCACTCCGGCATTCCTGTCGCAGAAGGCATCCCCAAAGAAGAGATTGTGCCGCTTGTCGAGCGAATCGTGACGCGATTTGCAAAAGAAGCCTTCCCGAATGAGCGGTTCCACAAATTTTTCCAACGGGTCGGGGAGCTGGAGGGCTTCGCCTGGCGCGAACCGGCCAAGTTTGAGATCGAAAACGCCGCATGCGGCGATTAAAAGAAAGCAGGGGGAATGGAAATGGATGCAGTCCTGTTCGTTGGTCACGGAAGTAAGGATCCTGAAGGGAATGAAGAGATTCGCCAGTTTGTAAACGGATTGGCGCCAGAAATCGATGTTCCGATTATCGAGACATGCTTTTTGGAATTTGAACGCCCCGATATGCTGCAGGGACTCAGCGCTTGTGTCAAACGGGGAGCGACCCGCGTAGCCGTCATCCCGATCATTTTGTTCTCGGCAGGACACGCCAAAATCCACATTCCAGCCGCGATTGATGAAGCCAAGGAGCTGTATCCGAATGTGCAGTTCATCTACGGTCGCCCGATCGGCATTCATGAGGAAGTGCTGAACATCCTGGCGACGCGCATGGAGGAGGCGGGCTTTGCTTCTGGCGAGGAGCACGAGGATCTGGCGGTGCTGGTCATCGGACGCGGCAGCAGCGACGCTGACGCCAACAGCGATATTTACAAAATGTCCCGACTCTTCTGGGAGCGCTGGAAGGCGAAATGGGTGGAAACGGCTTTTATGGGCGTGACATTCCCGCTGTATCAGGAAGGGATCGAGCGTTGCCTCAAGCTGGGAGCCAAGCATGTGGTGGTTCTGCCGTATTTCCTGTTCACCGGGGTGTTGATCAAGCGCATGGCCGATCAGCTGGAGCAGTTCCGTGCGCAATACCCGGAAGCGCAATTCACCCTGGCGGAGTATTTCGGCTTCCATCCGCTTTTGAAAGAAGTGTTGAAGGACCGCGTAGAGGAAGCGCTGCACGGCGAGGTCAAGCTGAATTGCGACACCTGTCAGTACAGGCTGGCAGCGATGGAGCACATCGATCACCACCATCATCATCACGACGATGAGCACGGCCATGGGCATCATCACCATCATCATCATGGGCATCACCATGACCACGAGCATGACCACCATGACCACGAGCACGAACATGACCACGACCATCACCACCACGACCATGACCACAAGCATGTGACCAAGTAGGAGGGACCTGAAATGATTCTGGTACTGGCCGGGACGAGCGACGCCCGCGAGTTGGCGGTTCGCATCAAGGAGACGGGGTATGAACTGTTGAGTACCGTTGTGACCGACAGCGCCGCGAAGAGCATGGAGGAAGCAGGCCTTCCCGTCCAAGTGGGAAGATTGACCGCGCAGGATCTCGTCAGCCTGATCGCCGAAAAAGGCATTCGCTGCGTGGTAGACGCTACCCATCCATTCGCAGAGGAAGCCTCGAAAAATGCCATGGCAGCGTCACAGGAGGCGGGAGTTCCGTATATCCGCTACGAGCGGGAAAGCCTGTCCGCCCCAGGGAGCGAGAAGCTGATCGTCGTGGAGGATTACGTGCAGGCGGCAGAGCTCGCAGCGAAGAAAAAAGGCGTAATCATGCTGACAACCGGTAGCAAGACGCTGAAGATTTTTACGGACCGTCTGCTGGGGCTGCCGGATACGACCTTGGTCGCCCGGATGCTGCCGCGCCTCGACAATATGCAAAAATGCGAGGAGCTTGGACTGGAGCAAAAGAACATCGTGGCGATGCAAGGCCCTTTTTCCAAGGATCTCAACAAGGCGCTCTACGACCACTACAAAGTCACGCTGATGATCACCAAGGAGAGCGGCAAGGTCGGGGCATTCGATGAAAAGGTGGAAGCCGCGCTGGAAATGGGCATCGAGACGATTGTCATCGGCCGCCCCAAGATCGAATACGGAGAAAAGTTTTCGGATTATGACAGCGTATTGACCCAACTCAACCAAGTGACAGGAGGAAAATGACGATGGATTTTCGCACGGATTTCAAACCCCTGACGGTGCAGCCGCAGGAAATCGAAGACATGAGCTTTCAGATCATTACGGACGAGCTAGGGGAGCATCCGTTTTCCGAGGAGCAGTACAAGGTCGTGCAGCGTGTGATTCACGCCTCGGCGGACTTCGATTTGGGACGAAGCCTCGTGTTTCACCCGGATGCGGTACAGGCAGGGATCAGCGCGATCCGCAGCGGCAAAATCGTCGTGGCAGACGTGCAGATGGTGCAGGTCGGCATCAGCAAAAACCGGATCGAGAAATACGGCGGAGAGGTGAAAGTATATATCTCCGATCGCGACGTGATGGAGGAAGCAAAGCGCCTCAACACCACGCGTGCCATTATCTCCATGCGCAAGGCGATCAAGGAAGCAGAGGGCGGCATCTTCTGCATCGGCAATGCGCCTACCGCCCTTTTGGAGCTGATCCGTCTGGTGAAAGAAGGAGAAGCCAAGCCGGGTCTGATCATCGGAATGCCCGTCGGCTTTGTCTCGGCGGCTGAGTCCAAGGAAGAGCTGGCGAAGCTGGATATCCCATTTATTACCAATATCGGGCGCAAAGGCGGCAGTCCGGTGACGGTGGCTGCCCTGAATGCGATCTCGCTGCTGGCGGAACGGTTGGGGTAAGGATGGCGGCGATGGCAGCGAAGGATGAAAAAGAAGCCAAACCGCTCCGTCACGGCTATACGACAGGTGCTTGCGCCACGGCAGCGACGAAAGCTGCCCTGGTCGCACTGATTACGCAGGAGCCGCAAAAGCAAGCGACGATCCGCCTGCCGATCGGAGAAGACGTAACCTTCCAGATGGAGCGCTGCGAGTTCGACGAGCGCAAGGCTGTGACCGGAACCATCAAGGACGGCGGGGATGACCCGGACGCGACCCATGGCGCTTTGATCGAAAGCCGCGTGGAATGGCTGGACGAGCCGGGCATCGTGCTGGATGGCGGAATCGGAGTAGGGCGCGTAACCAAGCCGGGGCTCCCAGTGCCGATCGGCGAAGCGGCGATCAATCCGGTCCCGCGCAAAATGATTCGGGAGACCGCCCAGGCTGTGCTCGATCAGTATGAGATCGAGCGGGGCATCAAGATCGTCATCTCGGTCCCGGCAGGCGAGGAGATCGCCAAGAAAACCTTGAACGGCAGACTCGGGATTCTCGGCGGCATCTCGATTCTCGGGACGCGCGGCATCGTGGTGCCGTTTTCCACTTCTGCCTATAAAGCGAGCGTGGCGCAGGCCATCAATGTAGCCAAGGAAGCAGGCTGCGACCACATCGTTTTGTCGACGGGAGGAAAAACCGAGTCTTTCGGGATGGAGATGTACCCGGAGCTGTCGGAGGAGGCCTTCGTCGAGATGGGCGATTTCGTCGGCTTCGCCCTGCAGCAGTGCAAGCGCAAGCAGATGAAAAAAGTGACGCTGGTCGGGATGATGGGCAAGTTCTCCAAAGTGGCGCAGGGCGTCATGATGGTTCATTCCAAGAGCGCCCCTGTCGATTTCGGCTTTCTCGCGCAGATGGCGGAGGAGGCAGGAGCCGGCGACGAGCTTGTGGAGCAAATCAAAGGGGCAAACACCGCCTCGCAGGTGGGAGATCTCATGGCAGATACCCCAGCCTTTTTTGAAAAAATGGGCGAGAACTGCTGCCGGGCCGCACTGAAGGAAGTCGGCGGCGGCATGGAGATCGAGACGATGATCATTACGATGAAAGGGTCCCTGTTGGGAAGGGTGACGTTGCATGACACAGACGATGAAAGTGATCGGCATCGGGGATGACGGGCAAACGAGCTTGCTGCCCTTGTATCGGACATGGATTGAGGAAAGCGAGCTGTTGATTGGAGGGGAACGGCATCTTTCCTTTTTTCCCGAGCATACAGGCGAGAAGAGAGTGCTGAAGGGCGGACTCTCCGCTATGGTGGAGGAGCTTCGCACCGAGACGCGCAAGACCGTTATCCTCGCCTCGGGAGATCCGCTCTTTTACGGAATCGGCAGCTTACTGGCGAAAAAGCTGAAAAACGTGGAGATATTCCCCAACCTCAGTTCCATTCAGCTCGCGTTTGCCAAGATGGGCGAGGCATGGCAGGATGCGGCATTTGCCAGCGTGCATGGACGCAGCATCAAGGGATTGGCGCAGCGCATTGACGGCAAGGAAAAGGTGGCCTTGCTGACCGATCAGGAAAATACGCCAGCCGCCATTGCGAAGTATCTGCTCGCTTTCGGGATGACGGAGTACGATGCGTTTGTAGGTGAGAATCTCGGCAGTCCCGAGGAGCGCACGGGCTGGTACGCCCTGGAGGAGATGGCGGACCAGCGTTTTTCTGACCTGAATGTCGTCATCTTGAAAAAGCGTCGTCCCAGCCCGGTCTGGCCGTTGGGCATCGCGGACGAGGAGTTTTCCCAGCGCAAGCCGGACAAGGGCTTGATCACGAAGCGGGAAGTGCGCATCCTGAGCATTGCGCAGCTGCAATTGCATACGAAAAGCATCGTCTGGGACATCGGCACCTGCACAGGCTCTGTTGCGATTGAAGCGGCGCGCATCGCCAGAGACGGCGAAGTGTACGGCGTGGAAAAGAACGCGGATGATCTGGAGAATTGCCGCCAGAACATGGCGAAGTTTCGCACGGACCTGACGGTTGTTCATGCGCGGGCCCCGCAAGGCTTGGAGCATTTCCCTGACCCGGATGCGGTGTTCATCGGAGGAAGCGGAGGCGAACTAAGAGAGCTTTTGCACATCTGCTGCACTCGACTGCGTGCGGGAGGCCGGATTGTGGTCAATGCCGCTACGATTGAGACCCTCTACGAAGCGACGCAGGCTTTTGCCGCAGAAGGCTTTGAAACGTCCGTCACGCTGGCGCAGCTGTCGCGCAGCAAGCCGATCCTGTCGCTGACCCGTTTTGAAGCGTTGAACCCGATCTACATCATTACCGCATGGGCCAAAGAGGCAACGACAGAAGGAGGCAAGTCAGATGAGTAAGATCGGAACTCTATACGGACTGGGAGTAGGTCCCGGCGATCCCGAGCTGATCACGGTCAAGGCGTTTCGCCTGCTCCAGCAATCGCCGGTCATCGCCTACCCGAAAAAACGGATGGGCAGCAAAAGCTACGCTCACCAGATCGCGGAAATGTACGTAAAGCCCGCGCCGGACAAGGAAATGCTCGGGCTGGTGTTCCCGATGACACGCGATCCGGAGATTTTGGAGCGCGAGTGGACGAATACGGTCCAGATCGTTTGGGAGCGGCTTTCTGCTGGGAAGGACGTTGCGTTCGTTACAGAGGGCGACCCCTTGTTTTACAGCACGTTCATCCACATGATGCGCGGCATGCAGGAAGCTCATCCGGAGGTGCCGATCGTGACGATTCCCGGAGTTTCCTCCTTTCTCGGGGCCGCAGCCCGCTTTAATCTGCCCTTGGCAGACGGGGATGAACAGATCGGAATCATTCCGGCTACTGAGGATCGGGACGCGATGCGCCAAGCGATTGAGAATCACGACACGGTCATCTTCCTGAAGGTCGCCAAAGTCTTGCCGATGATTATCGGCCTGCTGAAGGAGCTGGGGCTGGACGATAAGGCGGCGGTAGCGACGAAAGTCACTTCGTCCGAGGAAATGGTCTGGACGGATATGCGGGAGCTGGAGCGCGCGGAGCTTGGCTATCTTACGCTGATGGTGGTGAAAAAGGGATGAAGCTGTACATCGTAGGAGCGGGTCCGGGCGACCCTGATCTGATCACGGTAAAAGGCTTGAAGCTGCTGCAAAAGGCGGATGTCATCATGTACACGGATTCGCTGGTCAACGAAGAACTGGTAGCGCTGGGCAATCCCGACGCGGAGGTGCTGCAAAGCTCCGGCATGGCCCTCGAAGAGATGGTCGAGCTGATGCTGACTCATCTTCGTGCAGGGAAAACAGTCGTGCGTTTACATACAGGCGATCCGTCTGTGTACGGGGCGATTATGGAACAAATCGCATTGTTGAAAGCAGAGGGCGTCGAAGTGGAGATCGTGCCGGGGGTAAGCTCCGTCTTCGCTGCGGCAGCCGCTGTCGGGGCTGAACTGACGATTCCTGAGCTGACCCAGACGCTGATCCTCACGCGTGCCGAGGGGCGGACCCCTGTGCCGGAGCGGGAAAAACTGCGTGCGCTGGCAGAGCATCACTGCACCTTGGCGTTGTATCTGAGCGCGACGCTGACCAAAAAAGTCGTGCGCGAGCTGATCGAGGCAGGCTGGCGCGAGGATACGCCTGTCGCAGTCGTGCAGCGGGCAAGCTGGCCGGATCAGCTCATAGTCCGCACGACGTTGGCGAATCTGGATGCAGACATGGGCAAGCACGGCATCCGCAAGCATGCAATGATTTTGGCGGGCTGGGCATTGGACCCGGATATTCATGAAAAGAGCGAGCAGTACCGCTCCAAGCTGTACGACAAAACCTTCACGCACGGGTACAGAAAAGGTGTGAAAGAAGGATGATCATCGAGCTGAAAGAGGGAGAAATCCCCGAGATCCGGCAGCGCGGCGATTACGCCGTCGTCGCCATTACAAAGCATGGCGTAGAGATGGCGCGCGATCTGGTGCAGAAATTCCCTGGGGCGGATCTCTACTACATGAGCAAATTTGAGCGTGGGGACGAGGAAGCGCGGGGCATTCAGCTTTTTACCAACAGTGTGCGCATGCTGTTTCCTGCCCTCTGGCCCGTCTACAAGGGATTGATCATCATTATCTCGCTTGGCGCAGTGGTGCGGATGATCGCTCCTTTGCTCGAAGATAAAAAGAAAGATCCCGGAATCGTGGTCATCGATGATCGCGGAGAAAATGTCATCAGTGTCCTGTCCGGCCACCTCGGCGGGGCGAACGAGCTGGCGCATGAGGTGGCAGCGGTGATGGGGGCGCGTCCGATTATTACGACTGCTTCCGATGTGCAGAAGACGATTCCTGTCGACCTGTTCGGACGCCGCTTCGGCTGGGAATGGGAATCAGACGAAAAGCTGACCCCGGTAAGCGCCTCGGTCGTGAATGAGGAGCGGGTCGCTGTCATCAATGAATCAGGCGAGCGGGATTGGTGGATGCACGAGACGCCGATGCCGCCGTCGATCAAAGAGTACGCGACCATTGCCGAAGCGCTGGCGGACGAGCCGCAGGCTGCACTCGTCGTGACGCACCGCATCTTGACGCCGGAAGAGCAGCCGATCCTGCAAAACGGCGTGATCTATCGTCCCAAAGTCATTGTGCTCGGAATGGGCTGCAACCGTGGGACATCTGCCGAAGAGATCGAAGCGGTGATCAAGGAAACCTTGGACGAGCTGCAATTCTCGATCAAAAGCGTCAAAGCCCTGGCAACGATCGCCTTGAAAAAGGATGAAGCGGGACTGATCGCCGTCTGCGAAAAATACGGTTGGCCGTTCGTCTGGTATGAGCCGGAGGAATTGAACCAGGTGGAAATCAGCGATCCATCCGAGACAGTGTACAAGTTCACCGGGGCCTATGGCGTCAGCGAGCCCGCAGCCAAGCTGTACGCTGGCGTCGAGGAACTCGTACTGACCAAGAAAAAGTCGGGCAATACCACGATCTCCGTAGGGCTCATGCCCTACCACAAGGAGGGGCGCAGATGAGCATGAGCGGCAACCGCCGATTGGTAATTGCCGGGACGGGCAGCGGAGCGGGAAAGACGACAGTGACCATCGGACTGATGGCCGCACTGAAGCAAAAAGGCTATACGGTCCAAGGCTTCAAATGCGGACCTGACTACATCGATCCCACCTATCACACTGCCGTAACCGGAAGACCCTCGCGCAATCTGGACAGCTTCATGCTTGCCCACGAGGCAGTGAAGGAGATTTTTGTCCGGGGGAGCCAGGGAGCAGATATCTCCGTCATCGAGGGCGTAATGGGGATGTACGACGGCAAGGAAGCAACCAGCGACAAGGGCAGTACGGCAGAAATCAGCATCCTCACCGAATCGCCTGTGCTGCTGGTCGTCAACTGCCAGAGCATGGCCCGCAGCGCGGCTGCCATCGTCAAAGGCTTTCAATTGCTCAACCCTGCTGCACGGATCGTCGGCGTTATCGCGAACAAGGTGGGCAGCGAGGGCCATCACAAGATCGTCAAGGCTGCGATCGAGCAGGAGTGCGGAATCCCGGTCGTTGGCTATCTCAAGCGGGAGGGCGATGTGGAAATCCCCGAGCGCCATCTGGGATTGGTGCCGTCCGTGGAGCGCGGCGAACTGAATCCCCTGTTTGACCGCTTGGCGGAGATCATCGCACAAACCGTCGATCTCGAGCAGATTTGGGAGCTGGCAAAGGCGGAGCCGCTTCATGCCGAGCCTGTTTTGTTCGCGAAGAAGGCGGTTCCTGACCGAGTGACCATTGCTGTGGCGAAAGACCCGGCCTTTCATTTTTACTATCCGGAGAATCTGGAGCTGTTGGAAGCCTACGGAGCCAAGCTGCACTTCTTTTCGCCGCTGGCGGGTGAGTGCGTGCCGCAAGAAGCAGACGGCTTGTACATCGGCGGCGGCTTTCCAGAAGAATTCGCCGCGGAACTCTCGCAACAGACTGAGGTGCTGGCATCCTTTCGTCGGGCGATTGGCGCTGGTCTGCCGACGCTGGCGGAGTGCGGCGGCTTCATGTATCTGACGGAAGCGATCGTCACGACGGAGGGCAAAAGCTACCCCATGGTCGGACTGATCCCGGGCACCGTAACCATGCAGAAAAAGCTGGCGGCGCTCGGCTATCGGGAAGTGCGCGGTACAAAAGAAAACTTCCTGCTCGGCACGGAGGAGCAGGCGAAGGGGCATGAGTTCCATTACTCTACCCTCGCCAGCTCGCAGGAAGAAGAGCTTCCATACGCCTACGAAACCAAGGGCTTGCGCGGCACGAAGCCGGAGGGCTTTGCGCAGGACAATCTGGTCGCAGGCTATACGCATCTGCATTTTGGCTCCAATCCGGCTGTCGTCGAGCGCTGGATCACGCGTTGTCTGGAGGTGGCAGGACGTGCCTAAGACCTTGCCGCTGATGATTCAGGGAACCAGCTCGGATGCGGGGAAAAGCGCCATCGCGACGGCTTTTTGCCGGATTTTTGCCCAGGACGGCTACAAGACAGCTCCCTTCAAATCGCAGAACATGGCCTTGAATTCCTATGTCACCCTCGATGGCAAAGAGATCGGGCGGGCCCAAGGAGTACAGGCGGAGGCGGCAGGGATCGTAGCCACGACCGACATGAACCCGATCCTGATCAAACCGACGCGGGACGCCGAGTCGCAGATCGTGGTGAACGGCGAGCCCTACGCCAATATGAAGGCTCTTGCCTACCGGAGCGATTTTTTTGACGAGGGGCTGCGAATCATCCAGGAGTCTTACCAGCGTCTGGCCGACTCCTACGAGCGGATCGTCATCGAAGGGGCAGGCAGTCCAGCCGAGGTGAACCTAAACGACCGCGAACTGGTCAACATGCGGGTCGCCCGTCTGACCAATGCCCCTGTCATCCTGGTCGCGGACATCGAGCGCGGCGGCGTTTTTGCCAGTCTGGTCGGCACCTTGCAGCTGCTGGAGCCCGAGGATCGCAAGCGGGTCATCGGGGTGATCATCAACCGTTTTCGCGGCGATCTCAGCCTCCTGCAGCCGGGACTAGACTGGTTCGAATCGTATACAGGGGTTCCGGTGCTCGGGGTGGTTCCGTTCATCCCTGATCTGTGGATCGATGCCGAGGACTCGCTGATCCTGCATCGCTATCAGGGGCGGCAGGAGACAGCCAAGGAGCTGGATATTGCGGTGATCCGCTACCCGCGCATCGCGAATTTCACGGATCTCGATCCCTTTTTCGTGGAGCCGGATTGCCGCGTCCGCTATGTGTCGCGTCCGGAGGAGCTGGGAGAGCCGGATCTGATCGTGCTGCCCGGGAGCAAAAACACGCTGGAGGATCTGCAATTTTTGCGCGAGACAGGTCTTGCCGGGCGAATCCTGCAATTGCACCGCGAGCAGGCATGCATGCTGATCGGCATCTGCGGCGGCTACCAAATGCTCGGAGAGTGGATTCACGACCCGGCAGGCGTGGAATCTCCGCTGCAATCCCTCGAAGGGCTGGGCTTGATCCCGATGGTGACGACGCTGGAGCAGCGAAAAACGACCGTCCTGTCCCGTGGCACCGCCCGCTTTTCCGGCAAGAAAATCGAGCTGGAAGGCTACGAGATTCATATGGGACGCTCCGTTTTTGAACAGAATGACACGGCCTTTATCCAGTTGGAAAATGGGACGGACGGCTATTGTGATGCGCAAGAAAAACGGATCGGCACGTATTTCCACGGACTTTTCCACAATGATGAATTTCGGACATTATTGTTGAACAAACTCCGCATGGAAAAAGGGCTTGCACCGATTCACGAACGCCCATCTCTCGTCGCTTTGCGCGAACAGGGCTACAATTTGCTGGCGGATACGGTCAGACGCCATGTCCGACTGGACGCAATCGAGGAAAAAATGAAGGAATTTCAGCAAAGCGAGGTGCCGAAAAAATGACGAAATGGCAAGATTTCCTGCCTGCCATCGGATCTCGTAATCCAGAAGCAGCAGCGCAGGCGAGGCTTCATATCGACCAACTGACCAAACCGCTTGGCAGCCTGGGACGCCTGGAGGAATTGGCCATAGAGTTGGCTGCGATTACGGGCGAAAGCTTTCCTGTCGTAACGCCTCCAGGTGTGATCGTGTTCGCGGCCGATCACGGTGTCGCTGTCGAGGGTGTTTCGGCATATCCGCAGGAGGTCACTGTCCAGATGGTCGCCAACATGGCGAACGGAGGAGCGGGGATCAACGTATTTGCGCGCCAGATTGACGCTCTGGAGCGGATTGTCGATGTCGGCGTGGCGAACGAGGTGGAAGTACCTGGCGTCATCGCGCGCCGCATCAAGGCAGGAACGGCCAACATGCTGCGAGAGCCCGCCATGTCGCGGGAAGAGGCAGAGCGCACACTGCAGGTCGGAAGCGAAGCGGCGTTGGAAATCATCGAAGCGGGTGCCAAGGTATTGATCGTTGGCGAGGTGGGAATAGCGAATACGACGGCAAGCAGCGCCATTCTGGCCGCCTTGACAGGGGCTGATCCCGATGAGATCGTCGGACGCGGCACAGGACTCGACGACGCTGGCTGGGCACGGAAAAAGCAGGTGGTGCGAGAAGCAATTGCCTTGCATCGTCCGGACGCAGCAGAGCCAATCGACGTGCTGGCCAAGGTAGGAGGTTTGGAAATCGGCGCGATGGCAGGAGCGATCCTTGGCGCTGCTTCCAAGCGTATCCCTGTCTTGCTGGACGGCTTCATTGCTACGGTAGCGGCTTTGCTGGCAGTACGTCTATGCCCAGGCAGCGCTGATTTCCTTATCGCGGGACATCGCTCCCTGGAGCCGGGACACGCCTATGTGCTGAACGTGCTCGGAAAGGAACCTCTGCTGGATCTGCAATTGCGGCTGGGAGAGGGAACAGGGGCTGCCTTGGCCTATCCTGTGCTGGAGGCGGCCTGCCGCATGATTCATGAAATGGCGACCTTCGCATCGGCGGGAGTGAGCGGAAAATGAGCCAAAAAGGAAAGGTGTACCTCGTCGGGGCGGGTCCCGGAGACCCGAAGCTGATCACTGTAAAAGGAATGGAATGTCTGCAGCAGGCAGATGTCGTGGTGTATGACCGCCTGTCAAATCCGGCTCTGCTGGAGTACGCGCCGACCCATGCAGAACGGATTTTCTGCGGCAAGTATCCCGACAACCACACGATGCGGCAGGAAGCGATCAACCAGCTGCTGGCGGAAAAAGCCTTGGGCGGCCTGACCGTCGTACGGCTGAAAGGCGGAGATCCCAGCGTATTTGGACGAGTCGGGGAGGAAGCCGAGCACCTCGCGCAGTACGGCATCCCTTTTGAGATCGTTCCGGGTGTGACCGCTGGCATCGCCGCTCCCGCCTATGCCGGGATTCCCGTCACGCACAGGGAGTACGGCTCCTCCTTTGCCGTCGTGACCGGACATCTGCGCGAGGAGAAGCCGGAGCAGGCGGTGGAAAAGTGGCGCGCATTGGCGCAAGGAATCGATACGGTCGCGTTTTACATGGGTATTGGCAATCTGCCGATGATTCGCAAACAACTGATCGAGCATGGCAAAGATCCAAAGACACCTGTAGCGGTGATTGCCTGGGGGACGCTCCCGGAGCAAGCAACCGTGACGGGGACGCTGGCTGACATCGAGCAGCGCCTGGCGGATAACCCGCAGATCACCAATCCGGCGATTATTCTTGTTGGTGAGGTCGTACAATTGCGTGAAAAGATCCGATGGTTTGAAGCCGCACAGGTTGAGGTGTAAGGCATGAGCTTGTATCCCATGTTCGTCAATCTGACAGACAAGCGCTGCCTGGTCGTAGGCGCGGGCCAGGTGGCAGAACGAAAAATTGCCAGCCTTCTCTGCGCTAAAGCCAAGGTCACAGTTGTCAGCCTGTCTTGCACGCCAGTCATCCAACAATGGAGCGACGAGGCCAGATTGACACTCCATCTGCGCGCTTTCAGCCCGGAGGATGTGCAGGAGATGGCCATCATCATCGCCGCTACGAGCGATGCCGCTGCCAATCTGGCTGTGCATCGGGCGTGCCAGCCGCATCAGTGGGTCAATATTGCCGACCGGCCCGACCTGTGCAGCTTCATCGTCCCGGCTATGGTCGAGCGCGGCGATCTGCAGGTAGCGATCTCTACGGGCGGAGCCAATCCCGGGCTGGCGAAAAAGCTGCGCCGCCAGGCAGAGCAATGGATTGGCCCGGAATACGAGTCCTACACGCAGTTTCTCGGGGAGATGAGGCAGCAGGTCCTCCATCTTGGACTAGAGGAAGGAGAGAAGCGGATCATCCTGCGCGAATTGCTGGATGACCGCTTTTTTCAGTGGACACAGAACGGGGAAATCGAGCGAAGAGATCGGGAGGCAAAGGAACTTCTTCATCGCCTCCCCCGCGGCTAGACGACATTCCGAATCATCACCCATACCGCAAGAATCAGGCAAATGCTAGCTGGAATGGCCATGGCAAAAGGCTGCTCAGCGCGGAAGAGATGGGCGTGAATGGCTCCCAGCATCAGAATGACAAACAAGATCGCCGATCCGGCAGCCAGATGCCGATTCCACAAGCCTGCAATCATGGCGAGTGCCCCGAGGATTTCCAGTGCTCCCGTCACAGACATGAACCACAGAGGGTAGTGATAGTGCTGCCAATGGTCCACTTGAAAGGGAACACGAAAGACCTTGATGAAGCCGCCGATCAGAAGAAAAACCGCCAAGACCACTTGCAGGATGGGCGCGAGCATCCGCTGTCACTCCTTATGTAAATTCTTTTTTTCTGCGGGATGTCCATTGGTGAGCATCCCGTGAAGCAAGAGGTCGACTACCTGCTGCGCCATACCATTTGGAGCTTGCAATCCCGGCAGCAGGCAGGAGACGGTCAGACGCTCCATGATTCCGATCAGGCACTCCGCTACGGTCTGCATCTCCAGCTCGGAGCGGAAATAACCCGACTGTTGCTCCCCTTGCAAATTCTCCTGGATCATCGCAGCAAGCTCTGCTTTGATCTGGCTGGACTCAGTGGCCAGAAAAAACCCGACGCGCGTCAAAGCGGGATCCTCCGCCAGAAAGCGAAATACGGCTTCCACTGCGAGATAAATCCGTTCCGAAACTTCCTTGGCTTCGATCCCGGCCTCCAAGCGGGCTTCTTGCGTCAGTTCGCGCAGACGGGAGCGAAAATGGTCCACGATCTCAGCGAAAATCGCTTCTTTGCTGGGGAAGTACAGATAAAAGGAAGGCTGCGTCAAACCCGCCCTTTTCACGATATCGCTTACTTTTGCATCATGAAATCCCCGCTCGGCAAACTCAGCCGTGGCTGCATCCAGCAATCGTTTCCGGCTTTCTTTTCCTTTCCGGCCTATTTCTTTCTTCATACCAGATTCAACTCCAAAAAGATACTCATGAGTAATATTACTTGTGAGTATTATTTCACAGCGATCAAGCAACAGTCAAGACACGCAAAAAAACGTGCAGACAAAATACCCGACAGGTACGATGCTTGCACGTTCAACTCTCATGTATTCCTGATGACTATATTTTTTGTAAATGCGTTTCTTTAAAGCTGTGCGAATATTTTAGTCCATATCCGATTGCGCGATCCATGAAGATATGTGCGTACCAAATCAACGCAATGATGAATAGGAAATCTGATTGAATCAAGAAATAAGAGAGTAGAATGATGGTTGGCAGAATTATACTATGTCCCATATTGTAGATTTGGGCGCCGGTTTTTGCATTTGCAAGATAGCCAAGCATCGTAATATCTGGGACCAAGAGCAACCCAAAGAACAGGAGAAGGGAAAAATCAAAGTGACTGTAAATAATGAAAGTTAATGCGAAAAAAATAGCATTTTCTGTTTGAATAATCCACCTATTCTTCATGAGCCATGCCCCCATTTTGGATATCTGCATACATATCGGTAATAAGCTGCTGAATAACTTCTTTATTTTCTTCATATTTGTTTTCGTTCATCAATTGTTGCACCTGCGTCAATGCTTGATAGGCTTGTTGATAAAAAAGAATGTGCTGTGAAATCTCATGTATTTTTTGCTGCATGAATGCATTCGAAACGATATTGCATTCTGATGATACAGGTTTTTCTTGCAGCTGAAGCAAGCTTTCTATTTCCTGCAAGGTAAAGCCCAGCCGTTTCAAAACCAGAACGAATTGAAGGGCTTCCTCACATTTTTTATCGTATTGCCGGTAGCCATTTTCCATTCTGGCAGGCTTCAGCAATCCCATTTTTTCATAGTAGCGAATACGGTCCGTTGATACATGAAACTTTTGGGCAAATTCTTTAATTCGCATCCAGTCACTCTCCTTGCCTAGAACTATAACATTGGAGTAAACTCCAAGGTCAAGCGAATATCAAAAAAACGTGCAAACCAGGCACCTGACAGGTACGAGGCTTGCACGTTTTTTGGCATGTCATGCGATCCAATTTTTATTCAGCAGCGGCTTGCTTCACGGATTTCACGTAGTAGACGCCGCCTTCGGAGTTGAGCAGATACTCGGGCTTCGGCTTGCCGAGATTGGCTTTATGCCCGGCGATATGCGCATCGCTTTTCTCCCATTGCTTCCAATGCGCCTCAGATTCCCAACGCACCTGGACGATGACTTCTTCCTCTCCGCGCGGAACCTTCTTGACCATGACGGTAGAATCGATAAAGCCTTCTTGCTTTTCGATCAAGCCTTCGCCGCTGAAGCGATTGACCACTTGGTCCGAGAAGCCTTCCTTTACTGTGATTTTTCGCATTTGAACGAACATGTGACCCGCTCCCATTCTCACAAAATATCTTCCTGAGACCAGTGTAACTGATAATGATTCTTATTTCCAGTGTTGACCGCTGGTGGAAGCACATCGGCAGTCCAGCCAATGCAAGAGGTCTGCGAGAAAGAGCGAATTCCCCTCCTCGTCAAAAGGGCGATGACGCATATGCTCATAGGCGATTTGCTGCTTGTCGCGGGAGCCGACAGATTCAAAGAACTGGCGCAGCTTTTCCGGCGGGGTCAGGCTGTCGTCTGTACCGTATTGCAGCAAAAACGGTACCCGCAGAGCAGGCGAACGCTTTTGCAGCAGTCTTTGTGCCGTGATGATCCCGCGACCCAAGCCTGGCGTGACGGTCTGGTGGCGCAGCGGATCGCCCTTCGTCCAGCCGTTTCGATGGGGTTCTCTCGCATTTCGCGAATGGAGGGATTTTTCGACGGTGTAATCCGGCTTGAGATAGCTCATCAGGAAAATGAGCCATTTTTCCATGGGTCTGATGGTGTAGGAAAATGCGGGTGCGATCGCGGCGAGGCCGGCAATTCCTGTCTCTTCATGGAGGCAATAGTCGAGGCAGATCAGACCGCCAAGACTATGCCCAAGCAAAAAAAGCGGCAATCCGGGATGCAAACCGCCGACTACTTGTCGAAAAGCGTGCAAATCCCCGCGATACTCGTCCCAGCGGCGCACATATCCCCGCGTGCCGCTGCTTCTGCCGTGACCGCGCAGGTCAAACGAATAGGCTGCGTATTGGTGTTCGGCCAAATGCCGGCTGATCCTGTCCATGCCCCCGCTGTGGTCGCCAAATCCATGAACGATGATCACCGCGGCTTTCGGGGATGGCGCTGGGCAGAGGCTGCGATAGTATAATTCTAAGCCGCCCACCCCGGCAAACGTTCCTTCTGCTGTCAGCAATATGCGGCTGCACCTCCTTGCCTGGCAGCTTTTCTGGGCGTAAGGCGAATGAGCCATACAAAATTCTCCAGAGCAAATAATACACCAGGTTTATCCATGATGTTTTTTTGATTATAGCATGGGTTGAAAAAGAGGATCTCTCGTCACTTTTCTGACGATCAAGATCCTCTTTCTGTTCAGCTAGAGCCAATTTTTACGCTGTCATAGGTGCGGAGGAATTCTCCTCCTGCACGGGGTTTGGATTGAATTCGCCTTCTGTCTTGGCGATCACGACGGTTGCGACTCCATTTCCGATCAGGTTGGTGATCGCGCGAGCCTCAGACATGAAACGGTCCACCCCAAGCAGCAGAGCCATCCCTTCGACCGGAATCATCGGGAAGGCAGCCAGGGTTGCGGCCAAGGTAATAAAACCGGAACCGGTCACACCCGCAGCTCCTTTGGAGGTAATCATCAAAATTCCGAGAAGCGTCAACTGCTCCCAGACGCTCAGGTCGACACCGTAGGCTTGCGCGATGAAAAGGGCAGCCATCGACAGGTAGATGGAGGTGCCGTCCAGATTGAAGGAATACCCGGTCGGAATGACCAGTCCGACAACCGATTTGGAACAGCCGTACTTTTCGAGACGATCCATCATGCGCGGCAGGGCTGATTCGGAAGAGGAGGTGCCCAGTACCAGCAAAACCTCTTCACGGATGTATTTGATGAACGAAAAAATGTTGAACTGGTAGTAGCGAGCGATTGCACCCAAAATGAGAACGATAAACAGAAACATGGTGATATAGACGGCTGACATCAGAAGGCCCAGCTTGGTCAAGGAGCCGAGGCCGAATTTTCCGATCGTATACGACATGGCCCCGAAAGCTGCGATCGGAGACACTTTCATGATCATGTTGACGACGCCGAAGAATCCGTGAGAAAGCTTGTCGAACAAATCAATAACCGGCTTCGCTTTTGAGCCCATGGCTGCCAGAGAAATACCGAAGAGTACAGCAAAGAACAAAATGGGGAGCAGGTCTCCGCCAGCCATCGCTCCGACTACGTTTTCCGGAATGATCCCCATCAAAAAGTCGATGACGCCTTGGCTTTCAGCGGCTGCCTTGGTGTAGTTCGAAACATCGCCTTCCAAGCCGGATTTGTCAAAACCAACTCCTGGCTTGATCAGATTGACGACCAAAAGACCGATGGCCAGCGCAATGGTGGTAACGATTTCAAAATAAAGCAAAGCCTTTCCGCCGATCTTGCCGACCTTTTTCATGTCTCCCATACTGGCAATTCCGTTTACCACCGTAAAGAAAATGATAGGAGGGATCACCATTTTGATCAGCTTGATGAAAACATCAGCCAGCACCTTGAGCTGTGCCCCGAACGCAGGCGCGTAATGCCCGACAAGAATACCGATGATGATAGCGATAACGACTTGTACAGTCAGATTTCGAAAATTGATTCTCATGCCATTCTTCCTTTCTTTTGTTGTTGTGAAAGCGCTTTTTTATTTTCTTGCATTGTAAGGAATGGCAGGAGTGATTTAAATAATATGGTCATATTGTTTGTTTTGGTCTTTTTGGTCTTTTTCTACATCAAAGAGAATTGCGATTTGACATCCTCTCGACATGTTCAATCTGTAATCTAGATCATGTACATAGCATCGCGTCAGAAAAACATCGGGAGAAATGGAGGAGTTTGTTATGTTTAAGAAACATTATCTTGCTACAGCGGCTGCTGGCTTGCTTCTGGCGACAACGCTGATTCCATCTGGAGCGAGTGCAGAGGTAGCGACCAAGAATCTGCAAGCAAAATACAACAATATCAAAGTCTTGAATAACGGCTATCAAATTTCCACACCTATTGAGCCATTCATCGTCAATGGCACGACGTACATCCCATTGCGCATGATGGCTGACGTATTCAAAAAAGACGTCACTTGGGATGGAAAAACCTATACGATCAACGTGATCGATAAGCCTGATCCGAGCGTACAATCACAAATTGCAATCAAAGACGCGGAAATTGCTAGATTGAAAAATCAAATCACTTCGTTGCAGGATGAAATCGAAAATCTCGAAGACAAGCTGGATAAAAAGAACAGCAAAGATGATGACGATTTCGATGATGATCTGTCAGACTTGGAAGACGAATTGAACGATGATTACGGTGAATTCGAGGATCTGGAATGGACGATCTCTCTTGATGGAGATGAGGATGAGATCGAGGTAGAAATCGAGATTGATCTCTCCGAGTACGGTGATGATTTCGATGAACTGACGAAGAGCGAACTGAAAGCATTCGTTCAAGACATCGTCGATGACATCTGGAGAGAATTTGACGCCGACATCACAGGCTACATCATCGACAGCGATGAAGATGATAAGCTGTACGAATTCGATGCTGAGTACGATGATGATCTTTCCTTCAGCAAATATTAAAATTTCATAGGTGCAACCCAAGCCTTGCTTCTCTCACACCGAGAAAAGCAAGGCTTTTTTCCTATTTCCATAATGAAGGAATCCCAATATAAAGAAAAAAGAGGTAGACTGGAAGAGATGTGAGGAAACCATCTATTATGTCTTTGAAATCAGGAGCGGCTTTTCATGAAACAAATTCTTTTGGTGGAAGATGAGTTGGTTATCTCCCGCGTACTGAAAGCGTATCTGCAAAAAGAAGACTATCAGGTTTGGCAAGCCGAAAACGGCAATGACGCCGTTCGCCTTTTTGACGAACAAAAGCCGGATCTCGTCCTGCTGGATGTCATGCTTCCGGAAATGAGCGGCTGGGAAGTCCTGCAGTACATAAGGGAAAGAAGCGCCTGTCCTGTCATCATGATGACGGCCTTGGGACAAACCGATCAGAAATTGAAAGGCTTCAATCAGGGAGCGGACGACTACATTACCAAGCCGTTTGTGGCCGAGGAGGTCGTGGCACGGGTAAACGCTGTCCTGCGCCGTTCTGCGATTCTCGTCAAGGATCAGGAGACGCGTTTTTTTGGCGGACTCAAAATCAATTTCAAATCGCATAGCGTGACACTGCATGGCATCGATTTGCAGTTTCATCCGAAAGATTTGTCTTTGCTGCTGTTTTTGGCGCAAAATCCAAACCGGACATTTTCCCGCGAGCAATTGATCGAGCATCTATGGGGGATGGACTATGAGGGCAGTGATCGGGCTGTAGACCTGGCTATCAAACGAATTCGCAAAACCCTGCAAAACTGGCCTGCCTCCGAGGGGGAAATCAAAACGCTCAGAGGGGTGGGGTATCAGTTCAGTGTTTTTGATAAATCATAATCCGACCTCCCTGCTGCGGTATTGGACGACGCGATATCTGCTCACCCTGTGTGTAGGATTGCTTATTATTGGGGTCGTCTCTGCGATTTGGATCAAGGAGGCGGCGACGGAGAAGCAGCTCGAAGTCACGAGCTTGTTCGTGGAAGAGGTAGCCGATCGGGTTGTGGACAACGAAGGAAAATTGTATGTCGGTGAGACGCTGCACCAGATTTTGGAGAGCAGGCGCCGCTTTATGGGCGTAGACCGCAATCTGCTGCTGTTTATCAAGGATGTGCATGGTCGGATCATCTACAGCAAATCGGGCTTGCCCTCTTCCTTCCAGGAGGATGTCCCTCGCTTGCTTATGATCGCGGAACAGTCCAGCAAGGTCAAGTCGCTTCAAGGGGATACTCTCTATGTCGTAAAAAAAGATCTGGACAATGACCGTGAAAAGCTGGGGACCATCCTGTTGCTGTTCCCGGAGACGGATGTTCGCGTCAGTCCGGAACAGCTTCAATACCTGGTCATCATGCTGGGCAGCTTGGGCGTGTTGGGCTGGGCCGTCATCTATTTTCATTCCCGCAAGCTGGCCAAGCCGATCGAGGATGTAGTCGCGGCCGCGAAGCGAATCGTGGAGGGCGATTACGAGGTTACCATCACCAAGCAGATCAAGGAAAAGGAAATTCACGAGCTGGTCTCGACGTTCAAGGAGATGGCGGATCGGCTAAGGCAATTGGAGAGCATGCGCACGGAGCTTTTGGCTGGCGTCACGCATGAATTGAAGACTCCGGTCACTTCTATCAGCGGCTTGATTCAGGCGATTAATGACAAGGTGGTCTCAGGAGAAGAAGAGCGGGAGTTTTTGGTGATCTGTCTGCGAGAGACCAAGCGCCTGGAGAAAATGGTGGAGGATTTGCTCGATTTCAACTCTTTTGCTGTCGGCGAAATCACGGTCAACCGAGAGTTGCAAAATGTGAACAAACTCATTTACGAGATTGCCTCCCAGTGGCAGATCGGACAGGATGCTGAAATCCTTAGACTCCATGCGACTATTCCGGAGCAGCAGTGGGTCGTGCCTGTCGATCCTGGGCGGGTGCAGCAGATCCTGATCAATCTGCTGAACAACGCACGGCAAGCGATCGATGCGGATGGCAGGATCGAGCTGCGACTCTATGAAACGGAGGATGATCTGCGCTTAGATGTGACGGACAATGGCAAGGGCATCCCAGAAAACGAACAACCCTTAATTTTCGAGCGATTTTTCCGGGGCAGCAATAAAAAGGACAAGGTCCGTGGATTGGGTCTGGGTCTGTCGTTTTCCAGAATCATGGCGAGAGCCTTGGGAGGAGACCTCATTTTGACGAAAAGTGATGAGCATGGGTCTACGTTCACGCTGATCCTGCCCAAAAACAGGGAATGACGAAGAAGCTTCACCGCGCAAGGTGAAGCTTCTCGATTTCCTGCATCAGCTCAGGGCCGATTTGAGGGGCAAACGAGTCATAGACTGGCTGCAAAGCCTGACGCCAAGCCGCCCGCTCCTCCTCCGTCTGGATGTGCGTTTGCATCAATTCCTTCGTGAGCAGCTCGTCCAACTGCTGCGCATTCATTTCCACAGACAGTTGATTGTTGAAGGCCGTCGCTTCCTTCAGCGCTTCTTCGATGGCTTGCTTCAGGTGGTCAGGAAGCTCCTTCCAAAACGGTTCGTTTACGATCACCGCATATCCCAAAAAATTGTGGTTGCTGACCGTCAGATGCTTTTGGACTTCGTACAAGCGTTTGGTATACAGATTGGAGATAGTGTTCTCCTCGCCATCTACCTTGCCTGTGGCCAACAAGATGTAGAGGTCGCCGAACGAAGAACCGACGGGAATCGCCCCGAGAGTCCGGTAATGGGTGTCCAGCACCTTGCTGGGAATAATGCGGATGCGTTGCCCCTGAAAATCCGTCGGCAGGATGAGTGGCTGATTCGCTGTCACCTGCTTGAAACCGCTGCTCCAGAAGGCCAGCCCCTTCATGCCGGACTTTTCCAAGGTTGAAAAGAGGATTTCTCCGATCTTTCCCTGAAAGGCGGTCTCCACTTCTTGATAATTGAGAAAGACATAGGGCAGCTCCAGGACGGACCACTGCGGAATCGTACCGGAGAGGTGGGAGTATGCAGGGGCGATCATCTGGATCTCGCCGCTGATCAAGGCAGGAATCTCGGTTTGCTCGGAATGCAGGATGCTATTGGGGAAAACCTGGACTTCCACCTTGCCGTCCGTTTTTTCCTTCACCAGCTGCGCAAAGCGATCCACCGCCAGACCTTTCGGCGTGTACTCTGCTACGACATGACTGAATTTAATGATAATTTGTTCTGAGAGCCCTTCCTGTTCCCCGTCAATATCCGATTCCCCGATGGAAAAATAATCAGGGCCGAAGCCGATGAGAAGAGCGCTCGCCAGTCCAAGCAGGATGATCAGGGAAATGCTGATCCAGGACTTCATCGACGATCACCTCCATGATCTTGCGTTGATTTGCCGGACAAGCTGTAACAAAATATATGGTAGCAGGCAACACTTGCGGAAAGGAAGAGCTTTTTGTTCAAACATCTAAAAATAAAGTGGAAGATCACCCTGCTCTCCGTCGGGATTGTCCTGTTCTCTCTCATCATCAGCAGTCTGATCATGGTGGGCGGCATTATTCGCATGACGGAAACGCAGCTTGGACAACGACTGATGACGATAGCCCGGACAGTGGCGGAGATTCCATTGGTTCAGCAGGGCGTCCAGGAGCCGAACGGGTGGGTAGCGATCAGCGAGTCGGTTCACAGAATGAGAATTGTCAATGATGTAACGTATATCGTCGTTTTAAACAAGGATCGCGTACGCTACTCGGATCCCCTGGACCAGCGCGTCGGAACAGTATTCCAGGATAAAGGGGTCGAAGCAGCCTTTGCAGAGCATTCCTACCTGCATAAGGTAAGGGGGGAGCTAGGCACCGCCCTGCGCGCGTATGTACCGATCATGGACGGGCTGCATCAGCAGGTGGGCGTCGTAGTCGTCGGAAGAGTGATGCCGAGTGTCTGGGAGATCGTGCAGGAGGAGAAGCATAACATCGCGGCGACCTTCCTGTTGTCGCTTCTTTTCGGAGTATGGGGCTCCTACTTGCTGGCACGCCATATGAAAAAACAGATGCTTGATCTGGAGCCGGAGGAAATAGCGCGGATTCTGGTGGAGCGCACAGCTACCTTTCACGCGATGCATGAAGGCGTCATTGCGATCGACACGCAGGAGAGAATCACCATTTTCAACGACAGGGCCAAAAAAATCTTTGGGATCGAAGGAGAGGTATTGGGCAAACCCATTCGCTCTGTTTTGCACGATACCCGCCTGCCCGAGGTGCTGGAGTTGCGTGAAAATTTCCTGAATACGGAAATTCATGTTGGAAATGCCCTGCTGTGGTCCAATCGCTTTTTGATCCGGGTAGACGAAAAAATAGTGGGGGCCCTCGCCATTTTTCAGGACCGGACCGAGGTTTCCCGGATCGCCGAAGAACTGACGGGTGTGAAAGAATTCGTCAGCGCGTTGCGTGTGCAAAATCATGAACATATGAACAAGCTTCATACGATTGCCGGGCTGCTCCAACTCAACCAGAACGAAAAAGCCCTTGCTTATCTCTTGGAGGTGAACGAACAGCAAGAAGAGCTGACCTCCTTTGTCACGGCTGCGATCGAGGACGAGAGTGTAGCCGGCCTCTTGATGGGTAAAGTAAGCCGCGGCAAAGAGCTTGGCATACGCGTGGTCATTGACCGGATGAGCTGCTTGAAGCGTTTCCCGCCATGGATGGACCATCACAACTTCGTGCTGATCCTGGGCAACTTGATTGAAAATGCGTTTGACTCTCTGGAGAGTTCTACGCGGACGGACAAGGAAGTAACAATCAGTATCGAGCAGGATGACGAAATCTGCTCCATATTGGTGGAGGACAATGGCATCGGCATGGATGAAACGACGCGCAGGAACATGCTGGAGCGGGGCTACTCCACCAAGGATGGAGAGCATCTCGGACTTGGCCTGCATCTCGTCAATCAGCTGATTCACAAAGGAGGAGGCGAACTGGTCTGCACGTCGTCTCCTGGCGAAGGTGCGAGCTTTCTGATCACATTTCCGATGAAGGAGGTGAATGCATGAATCTTGAATCTATTCGTGTAGTAGTCATTGAAGACGACCCGATGGTCCAGGAAATCAACCGCTCGTTTATCGAGCGCGTCTCTCCTTTCCAGGTGGTCGGGGTGGCGAATAATGGCGTGGAAGGGGTGGAGATGGTCCGCGAACTTCAGCCTGATCTGGTTGTTATCGATGTATTTATGCCCGTGCAAGACGGGATCAAGACCTTGACGCAGCTTCGCGCCGGTACGGAGACGGTGGATGTGATCGTCATAACAGCGGCCAATGACAAGCAGACGATCCAGACGATGCTTCGTTACGGTGCCATGGATTTTATTATCAAGCCCTTTCAATTTGAGCGTATCCGGCAGGCATTGGAAAACTACCGGGAGTTTCGGAGTCAGCTAAGACGGGAAGGCATGGTATCGCAGTCAGAAGTGGATCAACTGTTGTTTCGCAAATGGACGGAACAGTCAAAAGACCAAACAATCGCGTTGGACAGCCTGCCGAAAGGACTTCATGCCGTCACACTGGGACAAATCGTGCGACAATTAGGCGCAACTGCAGAAGCCCTTTCGGCAGAGGAAGTGGCGGAGCGAGTGGGAATCGCCCGAGTAACAGCCAGACGGTATCTCGACTACCTGGTCAAGGCAGAGCATGTAAAGCTTGCAGTCATGTACGGTGGAGTAGGAAGGCCGACGAATCGTTATGTACTCGCACCCAGGAAGGGGTAGGAACACTCGGCGGCTGATCTTGAATAGAAGGCGGGAGGAAGAGGAACTCTTTTAGACTGGCAGCTTGATTTGACCAAGACTAAAAGGAGTGCGTGCAAGGTCGTGACAAAATTCCTTTTCTCTTATGTAAGCGCCTTCCTGTTGGCAAGCAGCGTACTGTCCGCCGTTGGCAGCGCAGGGAGTGCCTTCGCCTCGCAACCAGCTCTCTCAACCGCACAGGAAAAGCTCGCTGCAGCCTCCCATTCCCGGGCGCAAATCTTGCGGCTAAACATGGAGGAGCCGGCGACGCTCAATCCGATATTCGCCGAGGATACAGTCTCGGGTGCCCTGATCCGCCAGCTCTACGACAGCCTGACTCGACTGGATGAAGACGGAAATCCCGTCCTGTCTCTTGCCTCCGACATGAAGCTGTCACCTGACAAGAGGACCTATACCTTTACCTTGAGGGATGCCAAATGGTCCAACGGCGACCCGGTTACCGCCCATGATTTCGAATACACCTGGAAGCATGCGCTCGATCCGAAAACAGGCTCCCCGGCTGCCTACAACTACTACAGCATCAAAAACGCCCAAGCTTTTTCGGCAGGCAAAGCCCGAAGCGAAGACGTCGGCGTGAAGGCTCTCGACGACAAGACCCTCCAGGTTGTTTTGGAAAACCCGATTCCTTTTTTCCCGACGATGGTCTCCTTTCTTCCTGCGGTGAATAAAAATGTGGCGCAGGCCAATCCACAGTGGGCGACGGACCCGAAGACACTCGTCAGCAATGGTCCGTTCAAGCTGGAGCAGTGGGAGCACAGGAATAAAATCGTGCTGGTGAAAAACAGGTCGTATTGGGAGCAGGAAGCGGTCAAGCTGGAGCGGGTGGAGATTTTCATGATCGCAGATGCCAGCACCGAGCTTTCCATGTTTGACAAAGGCGAACTTGATTGGGCCGGCAATCCGATCAGCGGGCTTCCGATTGACGCGATCGAGCCGCTCATGAAGGAAGGCAAGCTGCGGACAAAGCCCAAGGCGACCTCGTATTATATCCGCTTCAACACGGAGCGGGAGCCGTTTACGAACGCCAAGATCCGCAAAGCGTTCGCCTACGCGATCAACCGCCAGGAAATTGCCCGGCATATCGGACAGGCGGGACAAACACCCTTGATGGGCATTACACCGATCACCGCCAGCTTGCGGCCGGAAGGATTTTTTGCCGACAATCAGCCAGAGGAAGCGAAGAAGCTCCTGGAAGAGGGCATGAAAGAGCTGGGAATCACGAAACTACCGGAAATTACCTATCTATACAACATCTCCGACCGCAACAAAGCGATTGCGCTCACCCTGCAGGCCACCTGGAAAAAGGTGCTGGGCGTTGAGGTAAAGCTGCAGAGCAAGGAGACAAAAGTCGTTCTGGATGATCAGGAACAAGGCAAGTTCGCGATCACCCGATCAAGCTGGACGGCGGATACGAACGATCCGGTCGACTTCCTGCAAAAATTCGTGGAGAAATACAGCTCGTCCAATATTACGCGATGGCACAATCCAGTGTATGCGGAACTGATCCGCAAGTCGTACGTAGAGACAGACAAGGAAAAACGCAAGCAAATCCTGCTGGATGCGGAGGCTTTGCTGATGGAAGAAATGCCGCTGACGGGGATATTCAGTGATGTCAATGCCTGGGTACAAAGTGATAAGCTAAAAGGAGTGCGAATCGATCCGCTCAGCAAAATTGATCTGAAGTGGGCCTATCTGGAGGAAAAAGGGGAATGAGAGAGATGAATAAGGGAAGAGCATGGCGAGCAGGAGATACCATCGGGATCATCGCGACATCCAGCCCTGTCGATCAGGAGCTGTTGCCAAAGGCGATCGCCGAGGTGGAGGCGCTGGGATACAAGGTAAAAGTCGGGGAGACCTGCAAGCAAAGCTACGGGGGGTATCTGGCAGGTACCCCCGAGCAGCGGGCGGATGGACTGAATGCCATGTTCGCTGACGATGAAGTTGACGGAATTTTGTGTCTGCGCGGAGGATACGGCGCGCCGCAAATCCTGCCGTTGCTCGATTACGACTGCATCGCGCAAAATCCGAAGCTGTTCGTCGGCTACAGCGACATCACGGCTCTACATACGGTATTTGGGCAAAACGCCAATCTGGCGACCCTGCATGGACCGATGGCAGCCTCCGATCTGGCCCACGGCTTGGACGACTGGTCCAAATCGTATCTGATACGTGCGCTGTCCGAGCCAGAACCTTTGGGCGATCTGATCAATCCCCCAGGGGAAGAGATTGTCTGCATGGTGGAGGGCTGTGCCAGCGGTCCCGTAGTTGGCGGCAATTTGACGTTAGTCGCCGCCTTGATGGGGACGCCTTACCAATTGGATACCCGCGGCAAGCTGTTGTTCCTCGAAGAAATTGACGAGGAGCCGTACCGTGTGGATCGCATGCTGACGCAACTGGCTCTGGGAGGTGTGTTCGAGGATTGCGCCGGAGTGATTCTCGGGACCTGGACCAACTGCGAGCCGAAAAAGCGGGAAGGCTTCTCGGTCTGGGATGTGGTTCGGAACATTGTCGTTCCTTACGAGAAGCCGACGATTTGGAACATTCAGATCGGACATGGCGCTGTAAACATGGCTTTGCCGTTCGGAGTGGAAGCAACGCTGGATGCTACAGCCGGAAAACTTGTCATAGAGGAGAGTGTAACGATATGAGCGCAGTAGGAAAAGAGCATGTTTGGCAGCAAGCACAGGAGATTTTGCCGTGGCTGATTGAGGTGCGCCGGGATTTTCACCAGTATCCGGAGATCGGGCTGGAGGAATTCCGCACACAGGAGCAAGTCATGCGATACTTGGATGAAATGGGCATCCCCTACACCAAGTCGGCAGGAACTGGCATCGTCGGATTGATCCAGGGAGCACGCCCGGGAGCGACGGTCGCCCTGCGCGGGGATATGGATGCACTGCCGATCCTCGAAGCAGAGGACCGGGAATACCGCTCGAAAATCCCCGGTAAAATGCACGCTTGCGGTCATGACGCCCATATGACCTGCTTGCTAGGGGCTGCGCGCATTTTGAACCATTACAAAGCGGAGCTGGCGGGAAATGTAAAGCTCTTTTTCCAGCCGGCAGAGGAGACGGTCGGCGGCGCTTTGCCGATGATCAAGGAAGGCGTGCTGGAGAATCCCAAAGTGGATGCTGTCTTTGGCTTGCATGTATCCAGCGATATTCCGGCGGGACAGATCGGAGTCAAATACGGTCAAATGAACGCCTCCTCTGATGATCTGAGCATCATCGTACGCGGCGAGAACGGTCATGGCGCCTATCCGCACAGCGGGCGCGACGCCATCGTCATCGCGGCGCATGTCATCACCGCCCTGCAGACAATCGTCAGCCGCAACGTCGATCCGCGCAGAGCGGCGGTCATCACGATCGGGATGATTTCCGGAGGCACAGCGAACAATATCCTGGCACAAGAGGTCAAGCTGACCGGAACGATTCGGACGCTGGAGCCAAGCGTGCGTGAACAGGTGAAGGAAAGAATTCAAGAAGTGGCCGCATTGACTGCCCGCGCTCTCGGCGGCGAAGCGGAAGTCACGTATGAGGAAGGCTATACGTCCCTGATCAATAATGATGCATTGGTGGATCTGGTCAAACGTAACGGAGAGGAGCTGCTTGGCGAACAGCATGTGCGGATCAATGAACTGCCCAACATGGGAGTAGAGGATTTTGCCTACTTCGCCGAGAATGTCCCCGGTGCCTTTTTCCACCTGGGTGTACGAAACGAAGAGACGGGGTGCGTCTATCCGGTCCACCATCCAAATTTTGATCTCGATGAACGCAGTCTGGCGGTAGGTGCTGCCATGCAGGCTTTGAATACACTGGTTTACCTGAAGGAGAATGAGCAGCGATAGGGAAGGTGACGGCAAAGCGTGATCGCGAATAGGATGCGGCTCCCAGCGGGAACACTACAGACGCCATGAGATTTTTCCATGAAAGGAAGAGAGCCGTAGTATGAGCATCACGATGAGCCGTCCTGTCACCGAGGTCTTGAATAAGCAGGTTGCGAACTGGTCTGTGCTGTTTATCAAGCTGCACCACTATCACTGGTATGTGAAAGGCTCCAACTTTTTCACCCTGCACGCCAAGTACGAAGAACTGTACAACGAAGCCGCAAAATATGTGGATGAACTGGCTGAGCGTATGCTGGCCAAGGGAGGAAAGCCTGTCTCGACCATGAAGGCCTGTCTGGAGCAGTCCTCCATCAAGGAGGCAGCGGGCGGAGAGTCTGCGGAACAGATGGTGCAGGCTACTGTTAGCGATTTCCAAACCTTGATCAAAGAACTGAATGAAGGAATTGCCGCAGCGGAGGCGGAGGACGACGAAGCTACCGCAGACATGCTGACCGGGATGATCGGCAGTCTGGAGAAGCATGTCTGGATGCTGCAGGCTTTTGCGGGGAAATAGGCAGTAACGGAAGAGGAGCTGATCCGTCATTCGGGCGTGGTCAGCTCCTCTCAATTTGATTGACTAGTTTATGTTTTTTTACCTTTTGCGAAATAACTGCTTCCTGCATTTTCATCAAAATGCGATACCTTTGGGATGGTATTTATTTTTCTCAAATTCTTCGTCTACCTCTCCCAATGGTATTCTCACCTGTATTTGGCAAGCAAAAAATGCAGAGTTCGGAAACCATTTTGTGCATAGCCTTGCCAGGCTAAATTTTCATAATTTTAACGGTGGGAAAGAGCATGCCGAAGGCGATAGCTCTCTCCTGTG
>Ga0182742_1000149_pt1 | contig 133194 bp, 124 predicted proteins | sample eDN5th37CBELigMG_FD_128880 | JGI IMG/M metagenome (GOLD analysis project Ga0182742, IMG submission 128880) | Enriched Miracle-Growth compost microbial communities from Emeryville, California, USA - eDNA 5th pass 37_C BE-Lig MG (version 2)... ... | reverse complement strand
TATCTCTACTGTAGGAAGGGAAGGACCTAATCTAGCCCCTTTTAGTTTTTTCAACTGTGTATCATCCAGTCCGCCAATGGTTGCCTTTAGTTTGCAGCCTGGTACAAACGGACCAAAAGATACCCTGCGAAATATCCAAGAAAATAGTGAATTTGTCGTAAATATCGTATCACGCTCATTTCTTGAAAAAGTAAACATAACTGCGGAAGATTTTGCTCCAGAAGTGAATGAATTTAATGTATCAGGGTTAACTGAGACTCCTAGTAAAGTTGTTAAACCTCCCAGTGTATATGAGTCCAAGGTAAAACTGGAATGTAAGCTTCACACGATTCTTCCATTAGGCAAGGATACTCTCGTTATTGGTGAGGTTATTTTATTTAACGTAAATGACGATGTGTTACTGGAAAGATACCGGATTGATATAGATAAACTTGATCCAATTGGTCGCTTGGCAGGCAGTCTATATTCAACCTGTGAAAATAGGATCATTATTAAGAGACCAAAGAAAGGTGGTTTATAACAAATTATGGAAACAGTATATGATTTGTTGCTTCATCTCCAAAAAAATGAACATAGAACAGCAGTGATTCACAAGGATAAAACATACACATACGGAGATTTGATCAAAAAGACAAGTAAACTTGCAAGGGGGCTAAAAAGTCATATCTCTTACGGTGATAGGATTGCCGTCTGGGTTCCAAACTCTATTGATTGGATTGTTATAGAACTGGCAGCAGGTTTAATTGGTGCAACCGTTGTAAATTTAAATATGCGCTACAAAGCCCATGAATTGAATTATATTCTCCAGCATTCAAAAAGCAAGATGATGATTTTTCAGCCTCAATTGGATTCCTATAATTATAAAGAAATTCTAGAAGGCGTAATTGGCAAAACAGAAATCGATCACACTGCATTCCCTTCCTTAGAGTATATTGTATCCACTACATCACTTCATGACGACTCAACAAGTTTTTATAAGACCTTAGATGACTTTTACGTAAATGAAGATGTTCGTTTAGAAGAGTTCAAAGGACTATCTTCCCCCGAATCCGTATTTAATATTTTATATACATCCGGTACCACTTCGAATCCAAAAGGCGTTATGCATTCGCAAAGAATGGCATTGTTACACGGATATAACGCTGGCAATCATATAAAATTAACAAAAGAGGATATTCTCATTGGCGGACTTCCTTTTTGTGGAATATTTGGGTATATTGCTTTATTTTCGGTATTAACACATCAAGCGAAAGTTATAGCAATGGAACGATACAATCCGCTAGAAACAATAAAAATCATCGATAAATATAAGGCAACCATTTTCTTTGGTCTAGATAATATGTGTATACCATTTTTTGACATGGATTTATCAAATTACGATTTGTCCTCATTAAGAGTCGGGGTTGTCTCAACCATGATCATGGATACGTTAGAATTCGTTAAGGCCATGGAAAACCTATTTGAAAACGTTACTATGGTCCAAACATATGGAATGTCAGAGGTTGGATCATTCGCTTGTGTTGGGAGTATTGATGCACCTTTAGAAGAACGCGTACTTGCGGGTGGACCGCCCATACATCCTGACATTCATGTAGAAATTATTGATCCTGAAACAGAGGAAATCCTCCCTCCTGGAAATGAAGGTGAAATGATCATGAAAGGCTACAATGTGATGTTGGGTTATTTAGATGCGCCTGAAATTACAAGAGAGTCTTTTACAAAAAATGGGGAGTTCTTCAAAACAGGTGATTTAGCTATAAAACTGGAAAATGGATCTGTTATTTACTATTCAAGGATGAAAGACTCCCTTCGATTAAAAGGATTTTTAGTCTCTCCAAAGGAAATTGAAGATTATATCTTATTATTACCGGAAGTAGACATTGTTCAAATTGTTGGTGTGAAACATGATGGCCAGGAGACTCCTATTGCTTTTATGAGGCTGAAAGAAAATGAAAATCTTAAAAAAGAGGACATTATTGAGCATTGCAAAAATGGCCTGGCTGATTTCAAGGTACCAAAAGATGTTATCTTTATTGATTCATTCCCAACCACCCCTGGCCCTAATGGAGATAAAATTCAAAAAGCTAAATTAAGGGAAATGGCTGAAGAGTATATGACATTAAAAAAGCAATAGAAAATAGTTCATTTTATGAATATTAAGGGATGAGGTGATTGGATGAATTATGAAAATATTATTGTTAAAAGACAAAATGGAATAGGCATTCTAATTATGAATAGGCCAGAGATCCGCAACGCATTTATTACGGAGATTAAAGAAGAATTATTATATGCACTTGAGGATATGGAAAAAGACAAAGATATAAAATGCATTGTCATAACCGGTGAAGGCCGTGCCTTTTCAGCCGGAGGGGATCTTAGTGCCTTAAGTGAAATTAAACCATTAGGCGGAAGAAAAAGATTAATAGATGGCGTTAAGCTATTGCACAAAGTACTAGAAATTGAAAAACCTATTATTGCTGCTGTCAATGGACCAGCTGCTGGATCTGGATGCAGTTTTGCGTTGGCCTGTGATATGGTGCTGGCATCTGATAAGGCTTTTTTTGTGCAAAGCTTTGTGAACGTAGGCTTAATTCCTGATTTCGGAGCTATTCATTTTCTTCCATTACTAATTGGGCCACAGCGTGCAAAAGAAATGATGTTTCTTGGGGAAAAGGTTTCCGCTGAAGAAGCTTTACAAATAGGGCTTATCAATAAAATCATTCCAAGCGATAAATTGATGGAAACAACCATCTCGATTGCAGAAAATTTGGCAAAGAAATCTCCGATATCAATAGGTTTAACAAAACGAATGATGAACCAGCATGTAAATGGTCAATTAAAAATGTTATTAGAGATAGAAGCAACGACTCAAGATATTTGTCTTCAAACAAAGGATTTTAAAGAAGGTGTCGCTTCTTTCTTTGAAAAAAGGCAGCCTATGTTTATTGGAAAATAATTTGATTTAAAAATTAATTTTAGAGTAATAGTATTTTCAATTACAATTGGGGGTTTGGCTTTTGAGGTTAAAAGATAGAGTATGCATTGTCACCGGAAGCGGTCAAGGAATTGGTGCTGAAGTTGCTAAACGATTCGCCGAAGAAGGCGGGAAAGTGGCCGTAGTTGATTTAAATGGCGAAAGAGCAGAGCAAGTGGCGAGAGAGATAACTGATAAAGGCGGAACAGCAATCCCAATCTGCTGTGATATATCGGATTACAATGCTGTTGAGAAAATGGCTGATATTACACGAGAAAAATTAGGACCAATAACTGTCTTAGTAAATAATGCAGGCATTACTAGACCAGCAATGATTCACAAAATGGAGGAAAGCCAATTTGATGAGGTCATCGCTGTTCACTTAAAAGGGGCTTGGAATTGTGTGAGACACGCCGTTGGAGATATGATTGAACAAAAATATGGGAAAATTATCAATGTCACGTCAGCAGCAGGTTTAATGGGTACCCTCGGGCAGGTTAATTATGCTGCCGCAAAAATGGGGTTAGTAGGAATGGTAAAAGCTTTGGCGACAGAGTTGGGTATATATAATATTACCGCAAACGCGATTGCTCCATTAGCCTCTACGCCTATGACAGAAAAAATACGTACGGATCCTAAAATGCTAGAGACTAATCTAAGAAGATATGTTATAAAGCGTTTCCCAGAACCAGATGAATTGGCAGGTACGTTTGTTTATCTTGCTTCTTCCGATTCAGATCTAGTAACTGGAGTAGTTATCAATGCTGATGCTGGATGTTCCTCTGCAACTGCAATGAGGTGAAACCTTAATTTTTGTTGAAATTCACCTTAATAATTTTTGCCCCAATTAATATGACCAGAGTGTTCAAACAGTATAGAAATTGGAGGGTATTATGGAATTAAAAACGGAGATCACCAAATTATTAGGAATTAAGTTTCCTATTATTCAAGGGGGATTACAAGGATTAGGTAAAGAACCACTTGTCTCAGCCGTCTCCGAAGCCGGGGGATTAGGTTTAATTACTGCCGGCTCATTTCCGAGCAAGAAGGAAATGCAGGAGGATATTGAAAGAGTACGAGCAAATACTGATAAACCTTTTGGTGTAAACATCGCTATCGGCATTAGGAAACCGATGGATGAGTATGTTGAGGGTGTTATTGAATCTGGAGTGAAAATTGTGTTTACTTCTGGATATAGCCCAGCTAAATATATGGATCAATTGAAAACAGCCGGAATAAAGGTTATTCATGTTGTACCTTCTGTGAAGTTCGCAAAAAAAGCGGAGGAATTGGGCTGTGACGGAGTTGTTATTGTCGGTTATGAATGCGGGGGTCATCCAGGGGTTGATGAAGTAACTTCTATGATTTTAATTCCTGAAGTTGTAAAAGCTGTCAAGATCCCTGTCATTGCTGCCGGGGGATTTAAAGATGGCCAAGGATTGCTTTCGGCCTTATCACTGGGGGCACAAGGTATCCAAATGGGAACAAGATTTGTTATGAGTAAGGAATCACCACTTCCAAACTTAATAAAAGAACAATTAATAAACGCGAAGCTTAACGATACAGTAATGGTTAAACGTTCAATTAATAAACCGAATAGAGTCTATAAAAATAAGGCTGCACTTCAAACATTAGAGTTAGAGAAAAGCGGAGCTTCCATTGATCAATTACTGCCTTTAATTGGAGGGGAAGCATATAAAAAATTGCTGGAAACCGCAGATATAGATGCGGGAATCTTATCTATTGGACAGGTAATTGGAAGAATAGATGATTGTCCAAGTGTAAAAGAAATAATTGATTCGATACTTAACGAGGCTGACCAAACTTTAAAAATAGTAAATTCATACTTTAAAAAAGAAGATGTGAGTATTATATAGGAAATAATTCAATAAAAACTCTGATTAAAAGGAATTCTCTAGTTTTTAAAAACCACAGTTTTCTGTGGTTTTTTACTGAAGAAAAAATTTTTATTTGGCGAGATCATATTGCTTTTCTTCTGTAAACTGCACTTCTGTGCAAGGAATATAGAGAAATCAAATAGCAAAACACAATAATTCAAATTTTCCGAATTTTTATTGACAAAAAAAGTTTTCTTATATAAAATTTAACCAGGCATTACTCTATAGCTATCACTAGAAGAACATAAAAATTAAATTAAAATTACCCAGTGAGGAGAGTTGTTTATTATGAACTTAAATGGAAAAATTGCTGTAGTAACTGGAGCGGGCCAAGGAATTGGCCGAGAGATTTCTTTATTATTAGCAAAACATGGAGCAAATGTCGTTGTGGGAGATCTTAACCTGGATGCGGCCCAAACTGTCGTCCATGAAATTGAAGAAATCGGAACGAAGGGCTTAGCTGTCCAAGTAGATGTCGCCAAAAAAGATAGTGCACATGGCTTAATTCAGGCTGCCATTGATTCATTCGGTGATATTGATATTTTAGTAAATAATGCGGGAATTACGAGAGACGCCATGCTTCATAAAATGACCGAAGAGCAGTTTGACCAGGTCATAAATGTTCATATGAAAGGAACGTTCTTCTGCATGCAGGCTGCTGCTGTACACATGCGCCAGCAGCAAAAAGGAAAAATCGTCAATATTTCTTCCATTGCCGGCAAGGTCGGAAATATGGGCCAGGTCAACTATGCAGGGGCAAAAGCAGGAATTGTCGGCATGACAAAGGCTGCAGCGAAAGAATTAGCGAAATTCCAAGTAAATGTAAACGCTATCCAGCCCGGCTTTATAGATACAGATATGACGCGTGCAGTACCAGAAAAGGTTCGCCAGATAAAAATTGCAGAGATCCCAATGCAAAGAGTAGGCCAGCCGCTCGATATCGCAAAGGCGGTTATTTTCCTAAGCTCAGAGTACTCTGACTATATGACTGGTAATATTTTAGAGGTTACTGGCGGACGGTTTATGTAATTTTGCAGGATTATAGAATTTATAAAGCGAATGAATAGGTAGAAAATATTCAAAAAATCTATATATAGTATTTTTGGAATATTTTAAATTTTATATTAAGTGTTATGATTGTATTGCAAAATGATAAAAAGCGGGTGAAAAAATGAGCGCAGTAAAGGAATTAGCAGGACTAAAGCTGGAACCATACAGCTTTTCCGTTGAAAAAGGAAAGATTAGAGAATTAGCAGCAGCCATCGGAGATCCAAACCCTATTTATTATGATGAAGAGGCTGCAAAAAAAGAAGGGTATGAGGGAATTCCAATTCCGATTACATTTCTTCAAGTAATTGATTTATGGGGCGGTTTCAACTTTGAAAAGAAATGCAAAATGCTAAACCTAAACCCTGTTATGGTTTTACACGGGGAACAAGGATACTCATTTTTCAAACCAATATATGCCAATGACACATTAACCGTATCTGGAGAAGTTGTTGATGTACAAGTAAAAAAAGGCTCCACAGGCGGGATGAACCTGATTACTTTGGAGTTCGAATACCGAAATCAGCATAATGAACTTGTGGCAAAATCAAGAAATGTAACCATTGAAAGACACTAAAAAAGGCGGTGATAAAGAATGTGGGAATATTTTGAGGATCTAAATGTTGGCGATGTTTTTCCAACGGTAACAAAAGAACCAATCACAAGAGTTCAATTGGTCAAATTTGCCGGTGCTTCAGGAGATTTTAACCCGCTCCACACAGTTGAAGAGGTCGGTGAAAAGGCTGGAACCGGGGTGATTGCACACGGAATGCTGATTATGGGAATGGCGGCCCAAGGTGTAACGAGCTGGATTCCCCGCAAATATGTCAATTCCTTGCAGATCCGTTTTCGGAAAATGACCAAACCAGGCGAACAAATTCATGTGACTGGAAAGGTAATTGAAAAGAAGGAAAACAACTGCATTGTCTGTGAAGTTAAAGCTATGAATGATGAAGGAGAGATTAAAGTATCAGGGACGTTTGAAGCAGCATTACCTTCAAAAATAATGACTGAATCGGGAGGTAATCGTTAATGGATTTTACATATTCACAGGAGGCTGAGTCTTTCCGCAAGGATTTTCGATCCTGGCTGGAGGCTAATTATCCAAGCGAATGGAATCATGAAGTGACAGGTGACCAGCATGTACAAAGGAGAAAAGCTTGGGGCAAAATGCTTGGACAAGGGGGCTGGGTTGCACCAGCATGGCCAAAGGAATATGGCGGTCTAGGCCTTTCCATTGAACAGCAATTAGTCTATATCGAAGAGCTTGTCCGCATTAACGCACCGGAAGTCCTAAACTCAAATGGAATCGGCATCTTTGGCATGACCCTGATCCGCTATGGTACAGAAGAACAAAAAAGATACTATCTTCCAAGGATGCTAAATCATGATGACATTTGGTGCCAAGGTTTCTCTGAGCCAAACGCTGGATCCGACTTGGCTGGACTTCAGACAAAAGCTGAGGATAGAGGCGATCACTATGTTTTAAATGGACAGAAAGTTTGGACGTCCTATGGCCCCTATGCTAACAAATGCTATATCCTTGTTCGCACAGGCGAGTCACGATACAAAGGCATCAGCATGATGATTTTAGACTTAGATCAGCCCGGTGTTACGGTAAGACCTATTAAAAATATCGCCGGGGAATCCGAACTTGCTGAAATTTTCCTTGAAGATGCGGTCATTCCTAAAACCGATGTTGTTGGGGAAATCAACAATGGCTGGGAAATGGCAAACTATGCTCTTGCCCATGAACGCGGGATCCATTTTGCCCAGCGCGCGTTGAAAATGCAGCAAGAATTCCAGCAGCTTGCAGCTTTATTCCAGGAGCAAAGCAAAAATGACCATTCACCAGCAAATAGTCCAGTCATGCAAACCAAGCTTGTCGAAGCCTATTTAGCTTGTGAAGTATTAAAAAGCGTGTCTTTAAGAAACATTGCTCTTATTGCTCAAGGTGAGGACACAGGGCCGCTTCCAGCTATAGCCAAATTAGCTTGGAGTGAAAGTCACCAGGATCTGCTTAATGTTGGTGTTGAGGTTCTTGGGGATGAGGCATTAATCAAAGGCAATAACCGGGTTTGGATGGAGAAGTTCCTCTTATCCCGTGCTGAAACCATATATGCAGGAACCACACAAATCCAAAAGAATATTATCGCAAAATCGCTAGGACTGCCAAGTTCGAAGGGAGGAAGATAACATGGAATATCGCTTCTCGGAACAGCAGCAAATGCTAAAAAAAGGGCTTGAAGCCTTTCTAAAAAAGGAATTGCCCTTTGAAACTTTTACTAGTATTACAGAAAATGAGAATGGTTTCTCTAAAAAGCTATGGAAAAAGCTTGGTGAAAACGGCTGGCTCGGAGTACTGGCTAAAGGTGAATTGCAAGCTTTGGAAGATGCTGGGCCCCTGGATTTAATGTATCTGGGAGAATCGATCGGAGAAAAGATCTTCCCTGGTCCATATACTCTTACTGCCGGATTGATTGTTCCTTTTCTTAGCCAGCTAAAGCTATCCGAAAATCAGCTGGAACTTCTTAATGAGCTTGTTGGCGGGGAAAAGCTTATTACTTGCGCCTTGCCTCTATTCGGCAAAGCTGATGGACAGTTTGATTTCATCTGGCCAGATTTAACCATCAATGAAGACAGCGAACAGCTTCAGTTATCTGGAACAATCCAAAACGTCCCATTTATTCAGCATGCCGACGCTGTTTTACTCCCATTTAAAAATCAGTCGGGCGCTATTTCTGCAGTTATTTTGCCAACTGATTCAAGAGGAATGAAGATTGAATCCGACCAAGCTATCAATTTAGCAAAACCGCAAGGAAGCATGATCTTAGACGAGGTTCCTGTACGCAAAAACGACTTAATCGAAGGAACAGCCAGTAATCATCAAGCTTTATTGAACGAACAGCTTATTAATTACTTCATTTCATTAAATGGCGAGATCATTGGCGGAGCTGATGAGGTACTTAAAAGAACGATTCATTATGTTAAAGAACGCAAGCAATTTGGCGTCCCAGTTGGTTCTTTCCAAGCTGTAAAGCATATGATTGCTGAAATGCATGTAGAGATTGAAAAAGCACGAAGCTATTGCGTGTATACTGCCGCCAAATTAAGCAATAATCCTTCTGAATCATTCATGCAGGCCATTTCAACCCGCCTGTTTACGGCAAATGTGTATAAACAAGTATGCGAAACCGCCATCCAGCTTCACGGAGGGATGGGCTTTACTTGGGAGGAAAGTATTCATTATTGGTATAAGGAATCCATGTACCAGCTTGCCCATATTACCCATCCTTCCATGATGAATGATTTCCTTTTAACCCGATTGCTTTCTCAAGAGGAATTATCAAAAGAGCTGCAAAGCCATTTGTAATATATATAGTCATTCTATCCACTTAATAATAAAAAGGTTGGTGAAACCATGTCTATAAATCGAGCTGCCGCCATCGTTGGAGTTGGTGATGTTGAACTCGAAAACGGAAAGGTAAGGGACGGTCTTTCCGTACTGCAAATTCAAGCCATTGCAGCAAAAAGAGCCTTGGAGGATGCTGGTCTGACAAAAGACGATGTAGATGGAATTTTTGTTGCAGGTCTTTGGGGATTACCGGGAGTGGGTTCTTTCCCTTCTGTGATTTTGTCAGAATACTTAGGAATCCAGCCGAAATTTTCAGACTCCACTCAAATTGGCGGCTCTGCATTTGAAGCCCATGTTGGACATGCCGCAGCAGCCATTCAATCAGGTCTTTGCGAGGTTGCCCTTATCCTTTATGGGAGTACACAGCGTTCGGAACGTTCACGGACGTTAGCGGGAAGACCGCCAGTTTTGACAGCACAATTTGAAACACCTTATGGCCTGCCATCTCCAGCCGGTTCCTATGCCATGGCTGCACACCGCCATATGCATCAATATGGAACCAAGCCCGAGCATTTGGCGGAAATTGCTGTTGCAACACGTAAGTGGGCTCAATTAAACCCGCATGCAACCATGAGAGATCCTTTAACAGTTGAGGATGTCTTAAATTCTCCAATGATTAGTGATCCACTGCATCTATTAGATTGCTGTCTGGTAACAGATGGAGCGGGAGCATTAGTTCTCGTATCTCCAGAAAGAGCAAAAGATTGCCGTAAAAAACCTGTATGGGTGTTAGGTCAAGGCGAATCACACAGCCATTGGTCTATTCAGGCAATGCCTGATTTAACGGTAACATCTGCAGCACAGTCTGGAAAAACCGCATTTGAAATGGCTGGTGTCACCCATAATGACATTGATGTTGTGCAAATCTATGATTCTTTCACTATTACTGTCCTGCTGACCCTTGAATCTCTTGGATTCTGTAAACCTGGTGAGGGAGGGGACTTTGTAGCCAATCAGCGCACAGCCCCTGGCGGAGATTTTCCGATGAACACCAACGGCGGAGGCTTGTCTTATGCACACCCTGGCATGTACGGAATCTTTTTATTGATTGAAGCCGTTCGTCAATTGAGAGGGGAATGCGATGAGCGTCAGGTGAAGGACGCGAAGCTCGCCCTAGTTAATGGGACAGGCGGAACCCTGTCATCCACATCCGTCGTAATTTTAGGGAGGGATTAATGATGTCTGACCAAATGAAGCCACTGCCAATACCAGATGGTGACTCCCGGATTTATTGGCAGGGATGCAAGGAAGAAAAACTCCTCATACAAAAATGCGGGGACTGCTCAAAGCATATTTTTTATCCGCGTGTTGTATGTCCGCACTGCCTTTCAGAACAAATAGAATGGGTGGAAGCCTCTGGAAAGGGGACCATTTACTCTTATACAATTGCACGCCGCGCCGGAGGCCCTGCCTTTAAAGAAGACGTGCCATATGCTGTCGCACTTGTTCAATTAGATGAGGGTGTGCGCATGTTTGCTAATATTATCAATACGGATATCGAGCAAATTTCATGTGACATGCCTGTTGAGGTTATATTTGAGGAAAGAGGCGACTTCAAACTGCCGATGTTTCAGCCGACTATAAAATAATGCCTTAATATTCTGATGGAGCATCAAGCGGTGTTCCATCCTCCTCTTAAAAATTTGTATTTTCACCTGCGTATTTGAAAGATTGTCATCACGTACATCCACCCTCTTAGAATTCCAGCATCCCGCCAAACAAAGAAAAACCCGATGATAAAATTGAAAAAATAAACGGACGATCTGCAGAAGTACACATCTAAAAAATTATAGTTGCAGAATATACAGAATTTTTTTAATTTTTCATTGACGAAATTTTATTTTATATATAAAATAAAATTCAGACGAAGGATGTAAGCGATTTCCTTAGAAGGTGTGGAATTTTCTTGTTTTTCGTTTCTGCAAAATCTAGAAGCTTTACTTTAAAAGGAGGATTTAAAAATGCTGAAAAAACCGCTAAAAATCTTTGTTATGTTTTTCCTATTAGCCATTCTTTTAATTGGATGCAGCAGCAATAGCAGCACCAGCGGCAGCAATCAGGAACAGGGCAATGCCGGCAGCAGCGGAGCTTCTGAAGGAGGAGCTAAAAGCAGTGGAGATGGTCCGCTCCCAAAACAAATGACTTGGAGTGTATATGATGTCGGTTCTGGCGGTTATGCAGAAATGTCTGCCATCGCTAACACGCTGACAAGCAAATATGGTTCTCAAATCAGAATGCTTCCTTCAGCAAGCGGTGTTGGCCGAATGATTCCCCTTCGGGATAAAACAGCTTCTATCGGAAAACTAGGGGATGAAATCCAATTTTCCTTTGAAGCGATTGAAGAATTCTCACAGCAGGATTGGGGTCCGCAGGATGTTCGCGCGATTTGGGCACCAATTAGTCAATTCGGATTTGCTGTTCGTGCAGATTCCGATATTAAAACAATCGCAGATTTAAAAGGGAAAAAGATTCCTAAAGTTACAGGAAACGCTTCTGTAAATATCAAGAATGAAGCGATTTTAGCATTTGGCGGTCTTACATGGGATGATGTGGATGTCGTTGACATCACTTCCTATGGCGGTCAAGGTGATGCACTCATCCAGGGCCAAATAGATGCAGCAGGTATTAACCCAACCGCTTCAGCTATGTTTGAAGCTGACAGTAAAGGCGGTATCCGCTGGCTGGAAATGGATCCTAATGATGCTGAAGGCTGGAAGCGTGTCGAAGAGACAGCACCTTGGCTATTCCCATATACATTAGACAATGGTGCGGGTATGAAAGAAGCGACAGATGTCATGGGACATGGATATCTTGTTGGAGGCTATGCTGATCTTGATGCAGATTTGGTGTATGAACTAGTTAAGGCCATGCATGAAAACTTTAATGATTTTAAAGACGCCATGCCAAACCTAGCCCTTTATGCCATTGATCAAGTATTAACGGATCCTCGCGGTGTGCCATTCCATGAAGGTACCATTAAGTTTTTTAAAGAAAACAACCTTTGGGATGATGAAAAACAAGCGAAAAATGATGCTTTAGTAGAAAGATATGGAAAGCTTAAAGCTGCTTGGGATCAAGTAACAGAAGAAGCAAAAAAAGAAGGTATCTCTAAAGATGACTTCCCAGCCTACTGGCTAGAAAAGAAAGCAGAACTTGTTAAGTAAACAATCCTGGAATGTCAGCCGCATTAGCTGGCTGGCATTCTTTCTATGTTTATAGAAAGGAGCGCATTGTATAAGGTCAAAATAAAAAAAAGGCAGGGGAGAATTGTGTATGAAAACAGGAAGACTTAATTTATTCTGGAAAATTGTTGTCGTTTTATCTACACTCGTCGGGATTTTCCTATCGATAAACATGCTGTTTTACTTAGAGCTATTTGGCATCAATCCCATTCAAAATGCTTATCTTATCTACTTGCTGGCCTGCTTCTTGCCCATTGCATTTTTAATTTTCCCAGCAAGAAAAACACATACCACCTCAGTCAAATGGTTTGATATTTTATTTTTTGCCCTATCTTTAGTATTAACTGTCTATATCGGACTAAATGGAGAACGCATCATTATGGAAGGCTGGGATTGGAATGCTCCTCCCATTCCAACATATTTCAGTATTATTTTATGGGTACTTTTGCTTGAAGCCCTGCGGAGAACCGCTGGACTGGTTTTGGCCATTATTTGTTTAGTCATTTCTCTCTATCCGATGTTTGCTTCTGACATACCAATTAGTATTTTACAGGGTCAATCTTATGACTTTATGACATTAGCAAGAAACCATATCATGAGTTCAAATAGTGTATTTGGCATTGCTTATACAACAATCGGTAATTTGCTGCTTGGATTTCTTGTCTTTGGTGTTGTCATCACGCGCACTGGCGGAGGAGATTTCTTCTTCAAATTAGCGCTTTCACTGTTTGGGAAGTCACGCGGCGGTTCTGCAAAGGTTGCGGTAGTAGGAAGTGCCTTTTTCGGAATGTTAAGCGGAAGTGCTGTTTCAAATGCCGTAACTATTGGCGCAATGACAATTCCGGCGATGAAAAAGTCTGGCTATAAGCCGCACTATGCTGCAGCCATCGAAGCAACTGCATCAACTGGCGGAACAATTACCCCGCCAATTATGGGTTCAGCAGCCTTCATCATGGCCTCATTTTTAGCGACGCCATATTACCAAATTGCTTTAGCTGCCGCCGTTCCAGCAATTTTGTATTATATTGGTCTGTATGTGCAAATTGATGGGTATGCTGCGAGAAACAATTTAAAAGGCATGGATAAATCAGAAATCCCATCTTTCTGGGGTACATTGAAAAACGGCTGGTTTTACATTTTTGCCATCGTCCTTATGATTGTGTTTTTAGGATTCCTTAACTCTGAAGGGCAGGCACCATACTATGCGAGTTTGGCCTTAATCGTCATTGCGATGATTAAAAAAGAAACAAGAATGAACGGAAAACAGCTTTTTGACATGTTTGTCGAAATAGGAAAAGTTTTAGCAGACATTGTGGTCATCATTGCCGGGGTTGGATTTATTGTCGGAGCATTATCAGCAACAGGGGTTTCATTTTCTTTCTCAAGAGAATTAGTTGCTGCAGCCGGCGATAGTACTTTCCTCATACTTCTGGGCGGTGCATTAACCTGTTTTATTTTAGGAATGGGAATGACCGTATCTGCAGTCTATGTATTTTTGGCGATTATTATGGCCCCAGCCTTAGTAGCAGTGGGCATTGATCCGATTGCTGCACACCTTTATGTCGTCTACTGGGCTACGGTCTCCTATATCACACCGCCAGTGGCATTAGCCGCTTTTGCAACTGCAAGCATCGCTGGAGCTAGTCCAATGAAAACTGGTTTTCAGGCAGTACAGCTAGGTTCGGTTAAATTTATCGTGCCATTTTACATGATATATAATCCTGCCATTCTTATTGGCCGCGGGGAGCCAATGGACACGGTGGTTAGTATCGCTGTTTCCATCATCGGGATTTTCGTCATTGCCTCAGCACTTGAAGGCTATTTGTTAGGCTCCGGCACAATAAATGCTGTTGAACGGATTTTATTATTTGCAGCTGGAATTCTCATGTTCTTCCCGAATCTTTATATGCCAATTATCGGGTTTGTCATAACCGTACTCATTTATTTGTATAAAAGATTTGTACCTGTCCAGGTAGAAAAAGACCAACAACAGGAGGTATAAAAATGTCAAAGATAACTGCGATTGATCGATTATTGAACCCAAAATCTGTAGCCATTGTCGGTGTTTCAAAGGATTTCACATCTATTAGCGGTAAGCCATTTAAAAATCTGATTAACCATAAGTACCAAGGAAAAATTTATCCTGTTAACCCTAAATACGACGAAATTGAAGGAATCCCATGTTATTCAAGCCTTTTGGATATACCGGGACCTGTCGATGTTGCTCTAATCGCTGTTTCAGCCAAAAGAATGATGCAGATCCTTGATGATTGCGAAAAAAAGCAGGTTCATCATTTAGTTTTATTTAATTCGGGGTTTGCTGAAGTAGGCGAGGAAGGTAAAGAACTTCAGGAGAAAGTTTTAGAAAGAGCCAAGCAAGCTGGGATTTCCATTCTTGGTCCAAACTGTGTCGGACTCCTTAACGTGAAAGAAAGCATTCCACTAGGATTTGCAACATCATTTGAAACAGAAAAAGGGTTTAAAGCCGGACCAGTCGGCTTTTCCTCCCAGAGCGGCGCCATAGGCTTTTCACTATTCGGATTGGCCCAAGAAAGGGATATTGGCTTTTCCTACATTATAAACTCAGGGAATCAAATGGATATTCATTCTCTTGATATCATTGAATATATGCTTGAAGATCAGGATACAAAAGTTGTAGCAGGGTATCTTGAAGGAATCCCGGACGGAAAAATGCTGATAGATTTATCGAAATCTTCTAAATCCAAAGGGAAACCTATTATTCTATTAAAGGCTGGCCGTTCTGCAATCGGAAGACAGGCTGCATTATCCCATACCGCTTCCTTAACGGGGTCTGAGGAGACCTTCCGTGCAATCGCCAAACAATATGGGCTGATTACCGTAAACGATGTCGATGACATGATCGATTTGATGCAGGTCTTTTCTAGAGGCAAAAAAGCAAAAGGCAATAAGATTGTGACGATTTCCAATTCCGGTGCAGCTGGCATCGCCATGGCTGATTACAGTGAAGAATTAGGCCTGGATATGCTCCGCATGACAGCGGAAACATCTGAAAAAATCACATCAATTATTCCGCCTTACGGTTCAGCCTTAAATCCGATCGACGTTACCGCACAGGCTTTAAAAGAGCAGCACATTTTAACAGATACCTTAGAGGTTCTTATTAACGATGATCAGGTAGACGCCATTGTTTTCCAAACAACCTTTGGCGGAGAGCTTGGCAAAAATATCTGCCAAAAAATCGTTGATATTGACCGGAGAACAGATAAGCCAATTCTGGTCACCATCACGGGAACGGATGAATTAACAGGTCCAGGGCGCAGAATTTTACAGGAGGCAGGGGTCCCAGTTTACCCAACATCCTATAAAACAATGGCTGCACTTAAACATTTAGTAGATTTTTCGCTGTTCTGCAATAAGGAAGATGAGGCAGAACCTGCTATAACCAGCACTATTAATAATAGTGAGGAAAAGATCGGCGTTTGGACTGAAGAGCAGGTGAAACCACAGCTTTCCTCTTTAGGAATTCGTGTTCCAAACGGAGTGGTCATTAGAGATGACAGGCATTTGGCACAAGTAAAGAATGAACTTCAGTACCCGGTTGTATGTAAAGTTATTTCAAAGGATGTCCTTCATAAAACAGATGCTGGTGGAGTGAAAATCAACATTCATAACGCACAGCAATTGGAAACTGCTTTTGAAGAGATCCTGAAATCTGTTAAACAATATAACCCGCAAGCACATATTGAAGGGATTCTTGCCGAGGAAATGATTAAGGACGACAGTGTCGAAATGTTTATCGGCATTAAGGAAGATCCTCAATTTGGCTCATTAGTTGTTTGCGGACTTGGCGGCATTTTTATTGAAGTCTTAAAGGATGCTTCCATTCGCAGAGCACCGGTAAATCTTGCAGAAGCCAATGAAATGCTAAAAGAATTAAAAGGATTCCCGCTGTTAGAGGGTATAAGAGGCAGCAAACCTAGGGATATCAAGGCTCTTGCAGACGCCATTGTAAACGTTTCCCAATTTGCCGCTATGAATGATGGAAAAATTGCCGAGATGGATATCAATCCTATTTTGGTCTTCGAAGAGGGAAAAGGAGTTGCAGCCTTAGACGGAATTATTGTCTGGAAAGATGGAGAAAAGGCCGACGTTTCTATTGCATCAATTTAATATTCAAACTGTGTTAATGTTTCAAAATAAAGAACCTAATTAATTGGAGTGAAATCAACGGCTTCGTTTAACAGAGCCAATTTTCAAGAAATAGGGGAGAAAATGGTGAAAGAAACGAATTCAAACACATACTTGCAGTGGCTACGAGAACAATTTGAAGACTCCCCATTTTGGCAGCATATGGGGATGTCCATCGAGAAGCTCGAGCCTGGAGATGTCATTGTAAAAATGCCAGTCAAAGGCGAACTGGTCAACTCTAATGGGATGCTGCACGGAGGGGCACTGACCTCCATTTTAGACACCATAGGAGCTGTGGTCATCCGCTCAGAAAGGGAAGTTAGAGTGGCAACCGTCTCTTTAACGACTCAGTTTGTTGCCCCTGTGACAGAAGGAGCGTTACATGCAAGCGCAAAAATCGTGAACCCAGGGCGACGCACCGTATTTGTCGAGGCAAAGGTTGTGAATGACAGCGGGGATATCATTAGCACAGCAATTGGCACATACGCCATTATTGGTAACTTAGAGTCTAAATGAAATGATCATCTATTATGAAAATTCGGAGGGATAACATGCAATTTCCAACTAAAATTGGCAAGTCTACACCTGATAAAATTTATATCCATGGCTACGATTTAACTGAAGATTTAATCGGCCATATTACTCTTGCAGACATGGCTTTTCTTGGTGCCATGCATAGGAAACCAACAGAAAATGAATCAAAAATGCTTAATGCTTTATTAGTGGCTATTTGTGAACACGGGTATACACCAAGCTCGATTTCCACACGCTTAACATACCTTGGAGCCCCTGAATCTGTTCAATCTGCTGTTGCAGCGGGTCTTCTCGGGGCCGGAACCGTCTATCTAGGCGCAATGGAATACGTGGCTGAAATGCTGCAGAAGGCCTTTCAAAAATATGGGGATGACATGAACATCATTGAATTAGCATCCCTTATTATTCATGAGAGACAAGAAAACAAACAGCAGCTCCCTGGATTTGGACATCCTATTCATAAACCTGAAGATCCACGGACAACAAGATTGTTCCAAATCGCAAAAGAATTGGGCTTCTACGGAAATAATTCACAGCTGCTAGTCGAAATTCATAAACAATTCTGCGAGAAAAAGGGCAAGACTATCACTTTAAATGCCGTTGGTGCAATTGGTGCCATTATGGCAGATATGGGACTCGACTACCGTGTTGTAAAATCGCTTGCCGTTGCTTCTAGGGCAGTTGGTCTAGTTGCTCATATTGTTGAAGAAATAGAGGTTGGCAGAAAGGAAAGCTTCGGCCAGCAATTATATGAATTTGTAGAAGAAAATGCTGATTATCAGCCCAAATAGGCATCTTAAAGTTCATTCCCTTCTATAGGGAATGAACTCATTTTTTATCATTTAACGTTAAATGATCTAAATAGACTTATGAAAACGGGGGTGAGGTAAATATGAAATACGAATATCTATTAGAAGAAAAGATTGGCGGTACATACATCCTTTATCTCAATAAGCCGGAGGTACGAAATGCCTTAGTCATGGAAATGAGGCTTGAGCTTCTAGATGCACTTGAAAGGGCAGAAAAGGATGAGGATATTAAATGTATTGTTCTTACCGGTAACGGCAAAGCTTTTTCAGCCGGTGGAGACTTATCAGCCTTAAAGGAAATAGGCCTTATCGAGGGGAGAAAAAGACTGCAGCAGTCACATCCTCTTTTGATGAAAATGCTTGAAATTGAAAAGCCAATCATTGCTGCTGTTAATGGAGCTGCAGCAGGAGCGGGATTTAGCCTTACTTTATTGTGTGATTTAATTATCGCTTCTGATGAAGCATTTTTTGTGCAAAGCTTTGTTAATGTTGGCCTGATTCCCGATTTTGCTGCCATTCATTTTCTCCCGATGCTTATAGGCCCTCAGCGGGCAAAGGAACTGATGTTTTTAGGAGACAGGATCACAGCAGAAGAAGCCCACAAGCTCGGAATTGTTAATCAAGTTGTCCCTGCTGAATCCTTGCTTGAGGAATCAATTATCCTTGCTCAAAAACTAGCAAAGAAGTCACCGATTTCGATAGGTATGACGAAAAAAATAATGAATCAGCACGTGAATGCACAATTAAAAATTCTTTTAGAATTAGAAGCTCAAGCTCAGGGTATTTGTTTTCAAACAGAAGATTTTAAAGAAGGTGTCACAGCTTTCTTTGAAAAAAGGCCACCTGTTTTCACAGGAAAATAAAAGATTGCTAATATTAGTATAAAAACAAGAGCTGCATTCAATTTTAGCTCTTGTTTTTCAATGTCTTTAAAAAAAGCAGCAAAAAAGTTTTTCTAAAATTCATAATAATATTGATAATGCACTTTGGATACAGTATCCTATTTATAGAATATTAATTTTATTCCAACAATGGAGGAATGGGAAAATGCAACTACAAGATAAGGTGACCATTTATGAAGTGGGTTTAAGAGATGGTCTCCAATTGGAGGACAAGATCCTTACTGTTGATGAAAAACTTGAAATCTTTGGATTACTGCACAAGGCAAATGTAACCGAATATGAATTTGGTTCCTTTGTCCATCCAAGAGCGGTTCCGCAAATGGCGAACACAGCAGAATTCTTTTCCCAGATTGCAGATAATCAGGAATTAAACCTGACAGCTCTTATACCGAACCTAAAGGGTCTGGAAAATGCAAAAAAGAGCGGAGTAACATCTGTCAATTATGTGTTCTCAGCCAGCAACACACATAACCTGCAGAATGTCCGCCAGACAACTGACCAATCCCTTGAAAACTTAAATGTTTTATCCCAATTTGCTGCAGAAAATAATATAAACCTTAACGTGGCCATTGCAACCTCTTTCGGCTGTCCATTCGAAGGTGAAATCCCGGAAGACAGAGTATTAGGGATCATCGAAAAAGTCATGCAGCATGATATTAAAAGAATTACCCTAGCCGATACAACAGGAATGGCTAATCCAAAGCAAGTCTATAATTTGACAAGAAAAGTGGTAAATGAATGGAAAGACTTTGAATTTGGCTGCCATTTTCATAACACAAGAGGAATGGGACTAGCTAATATTATTGGCGGTATGGAAGCAGGCATCAGAATCTATGATGCTTCATTAGGCGGCATCGGCGGCTGTCCGTTTGCACCTGGTGCCACTGGGAATGTTTGTACTGAAGATGTAGTTCACATGCTTGAAGAAATGGGAGTACATACAGGGATCGACCTTGACCAGCTAATCGCAGCATCGAAAAAACTAAGTGATGTACTAGGTCACGAACTGCCTGGACAGGTGATTAAAGCAGGGAAAAGTTCCCGCAAATATCCAGTACCTAATTAATTAATAGAAAGGAGATTTTAATATGACGGTAAAAACATATGAAACTATTAAAGTTGAAAAAGCACCATCCCACAAAGGAATTACCATTGTTACTTTAGATCGCCCTCAATCGATGAATGCGTTAAACACAAAAATGGCGATCGAACTCATCGATGTGCTGACAGAACTAAAATATGATGAGGATATTAGAGTCCTTATTATCACTGGCTCTGGAACAAAGAGCTTATGTGTCGGCGCTGATTTAAAAGAGCGAAATGGCATGTCACAGAAGGACTGGAAAATCCAGCATGATTATTTCGAGAAGGTGACAGAGGGAATGCGCGAATTCCCATTCCCAGTAATCTGTGCTGTTAACGGTTACGCGCTTGGGGGCGGCATGGAAATCGCCCTTAGCTGCGACATCAGAACAGCTGCTGCACATGCTCAATTAGGCTTGCCTGAAGCAAAACTTGGCTTAATTCCGGGAATTGGCGGATCCCAGCTAATTGGCCGTTTAATCCCTGTTGGCATTGCAAAGGAGATCTTATTCTCCGGCAAAAGAATCACAGCAGATGAGGCACAAAAATGGGGATTAGTAAACCATGTCTATGATAGTGAAAATCTCTTAGAAGAAACAATTAGACTGGCAGAAACCATCGCCAGCAATGCACCACTTTCATTAAAGGCATTAAAGAAAGCGGTTAACAAAGGAACCGAAACAGATTTAGCAACAGGTATAGCTCTTGAATTGGAATCCTACTATACTTGTGCAAATTCAGAAGACCGCTTAGAGGGGATATATGCATTTAATGAAAAGCGGGCTCCTGAGTGGAAGGGCAAATAATAGTTTTTCTTATAAGCATTCTATAAAAAATAATAAACTAATATTTTTGGAGGTTATACCATATGTCAAATGCTAAAATGATGGAAAATACTGAACACGAAATGATTAGAAAAAGTGTGAGATCCCTTTGCGAGCGTTTTCCAGAGGAGTATTGGAGAGAAACAGACGAAAAAGAAGAATACCCAACAGCATTTGTTCAAGCTTTAACTCAAGAAGGATGGCTTTCCGTTCTGATTCCTGAAGAGTACGGCGGTGCAGGACTCGGCATGAAGGAAGCAGCTATTATTCTTGAAGAGATTAACCGTTCCGGCGGTAATGCTGGTGCATGCCACGCACAAATGTATACAATGGGTGCCGTATTGCGACACGGAAACGATGATCAAAAGCAAAGATATCTTCCTAAGATCGCCAGCGGCGAGCTACGTCTTCAAGCTTTCGGTATTACTGAGCCAACAGCAGGAAGTGATACAACAAGCATTCAGACTTTTGCTGAAAGAAAAGGAGACAAATATGTTGTTCATGGTCAAAAAATCTGGACATCTCGCGCAGAACATTCTGACTTAATGCTGCTTCTTGCCAGAACAACACCTAAAGACCAAGTAAAAAAGAAGACTGACGGCTTAAGCTTATTCCTCTTAGATATGAAGGAACAAGCTGATAAAATTGACATCCGCCCGATCGATACAATGGTTAACCATGCGACAACAGAAGTATTCTTCGAAGGTGCAGAAATTCCGGTAGAAAACCTGATCGGTGAAGAAGGAAAAGGCTTCCGTTATGTACTAAGCGGCATGAATGCAGAGCGTATTCTTATTGCTTCTGAATCTGTCGGTGATGGGTTGTATTTCACTGATAAATCTGTTCAATATGCTAATGAGCGTGTGGTATTTAACCGTCCAATCGGTCAAAACCAAGGGGTACAATTCCCGATTGCTAAAGCCTATATGGACATTCAGGCTGCTAAATTAATGAGAGATAAAGCTGCTGATTTATTCGAAGCCGGTTTAGATTGCGGTGCCGAAGCTAACATGGCTAAATACCTTTGTGCTGAAGCGACATGGCGTGCTGCGAATGCTGCAATGGACACATATGGCGGTTACGGATTTGCTAAAGAATATAATATTGAAAGAAAGTTCCGTGAAGCACGTCTGTTCATGGTAGCACCAATTGCCAATAATCTAGTCGCGAGCTTCGTTGGACAGCACGTACTGGGCATGCCAAGATCTTACTAAGAGGGAACCAGATTTTCACTAAAATGCATGGGGCTGTCATACGACAGCCTCTCTTAATAAAGAAGGAGGTTTTACCATGCCAGGACCACTAAGCGGTGTTAAGGTAGTGGATATAACAACAAATATTTCCGGTCCAAGCTTAACGATGATTCTTGCCGATCTTGGGGCAGAAATTATTAAAATAGAAAGACCAAATATCGGTGATGATTCAAGAGGAATGGGCCCATTCTGGGAAGGTGAAGGTGTATACTTCTTAGAAATAAACCGAAATAAAAAATCCATTGTCGTCGATTTAAAACAGGATAGCGGCAAACAAATCGTCTATGACCTGGTGAAATCAGCAGATGTATTTGTTGAAAACTTTCGCTTTCAAAAAGCAGAGAAAATGGGATTGGGCTATGAGAAATTAAAGGAGCTTAACCCCTCATTAGTATATTGTGCTTTATCTGCCTATGGACAAACCGGCCCGCTCCGCGAAAGACCAGGCTATGACGCGATTGCCCAGGCTGATGCAGGCATTATCGGCATCAATGGAGCAGAGGGTTCAGAAATTGCCCGTGTCCCAGTGTCTGTATTGGATCAGGGCAGTGCGATGTGGGGAGCGATTGGCATTATTTCTGCCTTGCTGCATAAACAAAAAACAGGTGAAGGACAGCTTGTAACGACCTCCTTATATGAAACAGGTGTTTTCTGGACGGGTTATCACATGCTTTCTTATCTGGCTACAGGCAATGAGCCGAAGAAAAATGGGGCTGGTCATACTGCATTTGCTCCTTATGGTGCTTTCCAAGCTGGTGATTCACATATCATGATCGGAATTTCAAACAACTCCCTGTTTAAACGTCTTTGTGGGGTTCTTGGAAAAGAAGATTGGATACAGGATCCAAGATTCGAAAACAATCCAAATCGCGTAGAGAATCGAGAAGAACTGAAGGAAGCCATCGAAAATATCCTGCAATCCAAATCTGGGGATGAATGGGTAAAGCTACTTGCTGATGCAGGGGTTCCAAGTTCTAAGATTAAGAAAATCTCTGAAGTTGTTCAGGACCCTCAAGCGCAAGCACTAAACATGTGGAAAGAGCTGCCTCATACCAATATTGAAAATTTCAAACTGCCGCGTTTGCCATTCGAATTAAGCGGGTCTCCAGCTGAGATCAGAACCGCTCCGCCAAAATTGGGGCAAAATACTGATGAGATATTATCAGCGCTTGGATATGACCAGGAAAAAATTGAACAGCTAAAGACTAGCGGAACGATTCAATCAGAAAATAAAAAACTAGAAACACGATAAAACATAAAACCAAGGGGAATTGAACTTATCAATTCCTCTTTTTTTCTGTGGGCCAATCCAAATTTTTGTTATAATGGGATTAAATTTAATACAGGGAGACGACAGCCATGAGTACTCCATTCATTGAGCAAATTTTAATTGGCAAACCTCAAAGTTTTGGGCAAAAGGATGCCAACCGGCCGATGGATCGCGAATGGGAAAGCGCTATTGTTAAGCAGCCCGTCAAAGGTGCTGTCTATGCTAGCAAAACAAATATACAGGGTGATGGACAAGCAGACCTTGTCAATCACGGTGGAACAGAAAAAGCGATCTTTGCTTATCCAGCGGTCCATTATGATTACTGGCAAAAAGAACTTGAACTAAAGAATTTCACTATTGGTGCTTTCGGCGAAAATTTTGCCATAGGCAGCATCAACGAATGGGATCTTTCCATCGGAGATATTTTTCAAGCCGGCGAAGCCATCATTCAAGTGTCCCAGCCTAGACAGCCTTGCTGGAAGCCTGCAAGAAGGTGGAAAGTGAAAGATCTCGCTCTAAGGGTGCAAAATTCAGGGAAGACAGGCTGGTATTTTCGTGTCCTCAAAGAAGGAAACGTTCAAGCAGGGGATTCTCTCATACTGCAAGAACGCCCATATCCCGAATGGACTATAGCCAAGTGCAATGACATCATGCACTTCCAGAAGGATAACATGGAGCTATCTGCAAGACTGGCAAAATGTGAACTCCTTGCTCCAAGCTGGCAGAACACCCTGCAAAAACGGGTGAACGGAGAAGCATCCGACATCCGCAAACGGGTCATCGGGCCAAACGAATAAATAGATTAGGCTGAAGTATCTTAAAGATTCATATATTTATAGAATAAATGAAAAGCGAGGCACACCATGATAAAAGCTATTTTTTTCGATTTAGATGATACCCTTTTATGGGACCAAAAAAGTGTGAAAGAGGCATTTACAGCAACATGCAGGGCTGCACATGAGAGATACAGCAGCATTGATCCTTCTGAACTTGAAGTAGCTGTTCGCGAAGCAGCAAGAAATCTTTATTCCTCCTACGAAACCTATGCTTTTACGCAAATGATTGGCATTAATCCGTTTGAAGGATTATGGGGTAATTTTTTGGACGATCATGATGAGTTTAGAAAAATGAAGGAGATTGTTCCGAACTATCGCAGGGATGCATGGACATTGGGGCTTAAAAAAATAGGAATTGATGACCCTGATTTTGGCTGCGAATTAGGCGAGCGCTTTCCTGAGGAACGCAGAAAAGCACCTTTTATTTACGAAGATACCTTTGAGGTTTTGGATAAGCTTAAAGGTAAATATCAATTACTTCTATTAACCAACGGCTCACCCGATTTGCAAAATACGAAATTAACGATTACCCCTGAGCTTGTACCATATTTTGATCAAATCGTCATTTCAGGGGCATTCGGCAAAGGAAAACCGGATGCATCGATTTTTGAACATGCTTTGAAACTTATGTCCATTGAGAAAGACGATGCCATTATGGTTGGCGATAATCTAATGACAGATATACTCGGCGCTAACCGTGCTGGTATCAGGTCGGTTTGGATAAATCGTCATAACAAGGGAAGAAATGAAGTAGTCCCTGCTTATGAAATCCAGCATTTGGAACAAATTTTTACCATTTTAGATGAATTGAATAAATAATTGGAATAAGCCCTGGTATTTTTTATGCAAATACCGGGGCTATTTATGTACTAACAGATTTATTGCTGTTTTTCTTTTTGCGTATACTGCCAATGACCAGCATTAAAAGGGGAAGACCAATCATATTAATGGGCATCACATACGGTATCCAAAACCGATGAAGGAAGTTTGCGCCAAAATAAGCATATTGGGCATCAAGTATACTTAGAAAAGTGGTAGTACCTCCCACAACCCAAATGATTTTTCGCCAATCTTTCATTTTAAAAAATTTCGCCGTCCCATAGGAAGCAACAAATACATATACGGATAGTTTGATAAATACACTGATGATCCAAATAAGCACAGCTAAAATCTCCAGATTCTGAATAAAGTCCATTAAAGAAATCACACTTGCCGCATCAAAAGCAGGGAATCGCAAATTTCCTGCCACTTGCCCGCCAAAAATAAATAAGACCGCTAGCGCCATAAACGTCACGAGCATCGAAGAGATAACCAAGGCGATAACAGCTATCTTTGGGCCTTTTTTGGGTTCTGCCATAAAGGAAATAAGCATCAGCACAACCACTGACTCACCAAAAAATGATAACGGCGTTAAGCCGCCATGAAAGATAGCCCCAAAATCTTTGTCCGATAATATTGGCATAATCCGATTAACGTCCATGTTTGAAATTGAGAGAACAAGCATACAAAGAATTGATAAAAATATGATTGGACCAAACACTTCACTGCAGCGGCTAATTCCTTCAATGCCGCCAATATAGCACCCATAAATAATGAGCAAGACCATTGTAATAATTAACACCCATGGCGGTGTAGATTCCAATAGAATAATTTTGGTGAACTCGACAAATTCACCCATAATATTTGGAAGGACCAAATACCATTGAATAATGTAACATAGGACAATGGCTTTCCCGAGCCATTTGCCAAAAATCTTCTGACTGAATTCTATCAATGTATGATCTGAATAGAGGAGACCTGCTTTTGCTGCGACAAACACAATCATTATTCCTAAAACCGAAGCAAGGATAAAGGAAATCCATGCGTCATGTTTTGCCCTAAATATAGCTGGACTAATTGTAATTAAGATCGTATTGCCGGTTTCAAAGCAAAAAAGAAGCCAAAAAAGCTGCAGATTTGAAATTTTCATTTTGACTTCCCACTTTCATTGACAAATAAATTTGGCCCTGTCATCCCTTTTTCGTTAATCTTAATCTTTACTCTAATAGCGATTTCTGCTTCTGGGAAGACCTGATCCCATTCCTGTCGTATCGATTGCCACTCTTTTGGCTTTTTTCGAGAAAATACTTCACCAAAACCAAAGATATCAGCACCATATTCTTTTTGCACTTTTGTAATGGTTTTCATCACTTGCTTTTTTGCCTGTTTTTCAATTTTCCTCTCTATTAATATTTGATTTCCTAATTTACGCGTATCTAAATTCGTATTGTTTTCATAAATAATTCCTTCACCAGTTAGACTTATATTGATTTTTGCTTTCTTGCTTTTCAGAAGTTCAGGTTCAATCTTGCTATTGAGTTTTGTCAAAGTAACACTGACTTTCCCTTTTTTTAATGGAACAGAAATGTTCACTTTTTTTAAAAGCCCCACTACCCAAAGCTGATTGCGATTTTCCTGCACATTTAAAAATCCTTTAAGCTTCAAATCACGGTCAAGGATTCCGACACCGCCCATTTCTAATATTTCATCCGATTTTTTCCCGCCTTGACCTTCTTCAAGCGTTGTCTTTTTCACATATGGGATTGTTGGCCAGAGGGATTCGCTGCTTACTGCCCTAAGGAGGCTTAAATATGTTTTGCCTGCTTGGCCGCTAAAATTCTCATGCTCTTTAAGTGTTGCCATGGAAGATATGTTCTCCAGGGGATAGGAGAAATTCAGCGCTTCTTGAGCGGTCATGTCTTTAACAATAAATATATCTGTACGCAAACTAACATCAGCGCTGCGGTTATTAGCATCGAATTTATATTTGAACCCATGTTTGGCAAACTCTTCACTTATAAATATCACCCTCCGCTGGCCAAAGAATGCGTTCCTTGAAAGCTTCGCCTGTAAATTTTGTAATACGTCCCCTAAGTCATCCCCTTTTGCTGAAACAACAAATGAGTTTTGTTTTCCACCAGGACTGCTTTGTGTTTGTGCATTTGTCGGTGCTACGATTTGCCCGCTAATAATAATTTTCTCATCTTCTCCAAAATCCCAGCCTGTTGCCAGCCAGATCGCTCTGTCATTTAATTCTTCCCGGTCCCAGCAACCAGATAATACTAAAATGGATAATATTACAGGCAGGTATAAGTTAATTTTCATCATCACTCTTCCCTTGGCTTGGACTAGGCATTTGCCCTTTTGGAATACGTTTGTCGTTCTCCCCAGCTATCAACGCAGGACGTCTGTAAAACGACCACCTTGGCGCTCTGATTAACACATCCTTAAAACCTTGTGGTATTTGCGGAGCAATGGGGCTAAAATAAGGAACGCCAAAAGAACGAAGATTGACAAGATGGATGATAAGAGCAATAAAGCCAAGGACAATTCCATAAAGACCCAGAATACCCGCTAAAAGAAGCATGATAAATCTGATCATTCTAAAGGCTGTACCCAGGCTGTATCGCGGTACAGCAAACGATGCAATCCCTGTAGTCGCTACAACAATGACCATAGGAGCTGAAACAATGCCAGCCTGAACTGCAGCCTGTCCAATAACAAGGGCACCTACAATACTAACCGCTGAACCTACTGCTTGAGGGAGCCTAATTCCCGCTTCCCGCAGTCCCTCAAAAACAAACTCCATGATTAACGCCTCAATTGCTGCAGGAAATGGCACACCTTCTCTGGCAGAAGCAATGCTGATTAAAAGCGGAGTAGGGATCAGCTTCGGATGAAAGGTCGATAGAGCAACGTATAATGATGGCAAGAACAAAGCAATATTAAATAAGATATAGCGGACCCAGCGGATAAAGGTTGTATAGAATGGCCGCTCATAATAATCCTCTACAGCCTGCAAACCGCTCCAAAATGTGGTGGGGATAACGAGAGTAAAAGGGGTATTATCAACAAATATAGCCACCCTTCCTTCCATCAGATTCCCAGCAACAATATCTGGCCTTTCTGTATTTTGAATTTGCGGAAAAGGGGAAAGGGGAGCATCTTCAATAAATTCTTCAATAAATTCAGACCCCAAAGCCGCATCAATTCGAATCCTGCTGATTCTTTCACGTATTTCTTTTAGAAGTGATTCAGGGGCAATCCCTTCGATGTAGGCCATTTCTACTCTTGTTTTTGTGTATTCCCCAATTGAAAAAGCTTCAATTTTTAGTTTGGAGCTGCAGATTCTTCGGCGAACAAGTGTTGTATTGGTTCTTATCGATTCCGTAAAACTATCCTTAGGTCCGCGAATCGTCACTTCTGTTGTCGGGGCTTCGATCGACCTTTTTTCAAAACCCTTTAAATCAGCAAGTAAAGCATTATTCTCGCCGTCCACAATCATTCCAATCTGTGCCTGCAGAATGCCGGTAACGAGATCTTCCATATTTGAAGCAGTCTTAACCTGTGTGATGGACAGGAGCTCTTGTTCAATATGCCTGTATATCGATTCATGTTCATGATGACCTTTTGGAAACTGCTTTAAAACAAGAGGTTTTAGAATGAATTCATCAAGGGTTTTAATGTCCACTAAGCCATCAAAATAAAAAAGTCTTATGGTGCATTGGTCCGAAATATCAACCTGTTTAGCTACAAAATCTGAACAGTTTTGAAAAAGTTCTTTAATCTTCTCACCATTTGACTCGCCATTGGCAGTTAAAATTTCTGATTTTTTGTCAGAAGGGATTGGGTCTATTTTTTTTAATTCTTGCAGTCTTTTCGGTTTACGAAACTTGTACATGTCCAATCACCTCCAGCCAATACATATATGTATATATTTCCAAATCACTGAACTTGTATGTACCTATTCTTTAACTATGGATAAAAAGCTTTGCCGAAACGAAAACTTTGCCAGGATGAACACTTTACTGCATGGGGAAAATACTATGTGAAAGGGAGAACTCTCTTTCCAAAATTCTCTATAGAGGAAGTGCAAAAATGGACATGATCAAATCACTGATTGCGCTTTTGAATACAGGGAAATTGAAAGAAATGACCCAAATGATGGGTATGCAAAAGAAAAAGAAGAGCAGAAGTATGATTTGGACCCCGCTGATAGGGCTTGGTTTGAGTGCTGCTGCTGTAATGGTCAATAAGTTTTTAAGCAGCAAGGCAGCGGCCCCAGTTCAAAAAGCGATGCAGCCCGTTAAAAATGCAATGAATAAAGCTCCAACTACTGGGGCAGGCGGTCAAATTCCAGCTGCCTTACTAGCGGAGTTTGCCAGTGAGCTTGATCCGAAACAAAAACCTGGTGTCAATAAGAATAAAGCTCCAACCCCACAGGTGGACCAGCTAATGAATGCATTAGGAGATAAGAACAGTGGAAAATAAAATAGAAAATACGAAGCCAATTATAGCTCCAGGCATGGATGACCATGAAGAATTAGACATAGAGGCAACTAATGAAGAAGTTAAAAAAGGTGAATATACGAAGGTTGTCACGTTATCTTATGATGAAGCAGACCCGAGCTAATAAGAGAAAGCAGCTTTTTGAGCTGCTTTCTCCATTTAAATCAATTTTTTCGCTGTAAAATTTTCGTCCTGAACGAGCCAAACTTGCGGAAATGGATTTCCTAGCACCCAATAGCTTACGCCGCGCAGTCCATATTGTTTAACCGTATCAAATTTAGCCTGAACACTTCTGGCATCTTCAAACCATACCTCATGCTGCTGTCCATTTTCATCAGTGTAGCGGAAGAATGGGGATTGATATGTTTCATTATATTGAATAGCTGCCCCATATTTAGCTGCCAGCCTTATGGCTGCTTGAGGACTAACGGTTTTTGCGAACGTGCCCTGAACCCATGGGATTTTCCAGTCACGGCCATATAATGGCATACCCATAACAATTTTCTCTCTAGGTATTACTGTCACCGCATAATCGAGTACCTTTTCTACCTCATTAATTGGGGCAATCGCCCATGGACGGCCGCCAGCCCAGCCCCATTCATAGGTCATTAGAACAATAAAGTCAACGATTTCTCCTTGAGCTTTATAATCATGTGCCTCATATAACAAGCCCTTTTGATCTGCAGTGATTTTAGGAGCCAGCGCCGTTGATACTAAAAGTCCTAATGGACGAAGCCTTGCCACAACCCGGCGCAAAAAAGCATTATAATTTTCGCGATCTTCCGGATAGACATACTCAAAGTCAATATTTAAGCCTAAATATCCCTTGGATCTCATTGTATTGATGATATTGGTAATAAGGGTTTCCTGCAAATCCGGATTGCGAAGAATCGATGCGGCGAGGTCTGAACTGAATTTGTTTCCGGAGAAATTAGTTAGACAGAGGAGAGGTGCTGCATGCTCCTGCCAAGCGGCTGCAATTAATTGCTCTTCCTTCATTACTGTAAGCGATCCATCCTCTTTAACAGCATGTGTAAAAGGGGAAAGGTAGGTTAAATGCTCGCCAATGCTCCGTACTTCATTGATTGCATCTTGGTCTGTCCCTGTTATATAAGCGTTTACATCGATAACAGGTTTTGTTATTTCCGGCACTGTAATAACCTGACCGACGATTAGGTTATTTGGATTGGTGATTCCATTCATTTGCATGATGGAAGCAACTGTCGTTCCGAATCTTTGGGCAATCTTCCAAAGCGTATCTCCTGATTGAATAGTATAAACTTGCACTGGTATTTTTAAAACCTGGCCTATATAAATCACTGACGCATTAGTCAGCCTATTAGCTTCTGCAAGACTCTGAACCGAAACCCCGTACTTTTGGGCAATTTGCCAAAGTGTGTCACCGCGCTGAACTACATATGTGGTCATTGGAGCGGGAATGACAAGTGCCTGCCCAACCACAAGTGTATTCGGATTCTCAAGCTGATTGGCTGCAGCAATCTGATTCATATCCGACTGATAGGAATTTGCTATTTTCCACAAACTATCGCCCCTCTGAACGATATGTATGTTCATATCCATCACTCCCACGAATAATTCAATCTTGTAGCAATATATTCGTTGGGCTGGACTTCGTGCTTGTACAGGCCGGATATGTGACCAGAAAAAAAGCAGCTGTGTGAGCTGCTTTTTAAAAGTTCCTTTTTAACTTGCTCCCAATTTATATTTAATCTCCTGAAGAATGGTTTCAAGTGAGGTAACCACACCTTTATCATCCTTGTACATGATATGTTTAGGCTGAAAATGAATAGGGGATTCCAACCCTGCAGAAGCTGCTATTCGAAACAAGCCCTTTCGTAAAGTAACAACATAATTAGCTACACGGTATTTCTTTTCATCAATTACCAATGCTTTTTGCAAGTCGGGATCAGTTGTCGCTACTCCTACCGGGCAAGCATTGGAATGGCACTTCATCGTCTGAATGCATCCTACAGTAATCATAAAGCCTCTTGCGATATTGACAAGATCTGCACCCATGGCCAAAGCAATGGCTATTCGGTCAGGAGTAAACAGTTTCCCGGAAGCAATGATTTTTACTTTGTCCCGGACGCCATACTTTTCAAGGGTAGACACAAGAATCGGCAGGGCCGATTTAATTGGCAGACCAACGCTGTCAACTAGTTCCTGATAGGATGCACCCGTGCCGCCTTCACCGCCGTCAACTGTAATGAAATCAGGGCCTTTTCCCGTTTCTTTCATATATTTGGCTAATTCTTCGACACTGTCGACGCCGCCAATGACCATCTTCAATCCAACAGGTTTCCCTGTATGATTCCTTATTTTTTCAATGAACTCGCACAAGGATGGAATATCAGCCAGCTGACGGAAGCGGTTCGGGCTATCAATTGATTTAAAAGGTTCAACCTTGCGAATATCTGCGATCTCGGGTGTTACTTTTTCCGCATCAATATGCCCGCCGCGTGTTTTTGCACCTTGGGCTAATTTTAATTCAAAGGCTTTTATTTGCGGGATCTCACTTTTTCTTTTTAATTCATCCCAATCCATTTCTCCATTCTTATCTCGAACGCCAAACATCGCCGGACCAATCTGCATAATGATGTCAACATCACCTTTTAAATGATAAGGGGAGAGGCCGCCTTCACCGGTGTTCATCCAGGTGCCCTTTGCCATGCCGAGCCCTTCGGATAACGCTGTAATCGCATTGGGACCGAGTGCTCCATAGCTCATTGCAGACATGCCGATTAGTCCCTTAAGTTTGAATGGATATTTAATGTTTGGACCAATTACCACAGCATCCTCATCGCTTAATAAAAAAGCAGAGGTTTCTTTGTTTTCCCATTTTTCTTCGCGCTGAGAAAAAAGCGGGTCCTTTACTAGAAGATATCTCTTTGTGCGAACATTCGTATCCATATCCATCTTTAATTCCTCAGTTAATTTTGGAAACATATCATTTCGAACATAAAAACCTTCCTCATCAAAGTCCCGCTTCGAGCCAAAGCCTACTACATCACGGAGATATTTCGCGCTTTTGACAATATGCTCGTAATCATCCCTTGAAAAGGGCTTTCCCTCCGTATCATTATTAAACCAATATTGCCGCATTTCTGGGCCGATTTTTTCCAGAAAATAACGGACCCGCCCAAGAGCAGGGTAATTTCTTAGTATCGAATGCATCTTCTGATTACGGTCAAATAGCAGAATTCCTGAGAGAAATAATATAAGGCCAATTATTATGACTGCAAACAAAACAAACCCTATGATTATAAAAATATCTGCAATATTCACTAAACCCCTCCTATACACCATACATTCATTTGGTTTATTTTTCGCGTTTAAACTCAGCTTTATTCCGGAACTTAGGTTATTAGGAAAGTATGAGAGAAAAGGTTCACAAATATTCCACCTTTTCTGATAAAATAGTAAAAGAATCACACCATGCAAAAGGAGAGATAAAAATGATTTCGAAAATGGAACATACTGCAATTATTGTGAAGGATATGGATCAATCCATCAGTTTTTATAGCGAACTATTTGGCTTTAAGCTGAGAATAAGAGGGGAAAGTGCTGTACGAGAAATGGCCTTTTTGTATCTTGAACAGCAAAAAGATATGGAAATTGAACTAATTAGAGACAAAGAGCCAAAGGAATATTCTTCAAACAGTGTAGTAAACCATCTGGCTTTTACTGTGGAAAACATTGATGAAGCGATCTCCTATTATAAGAATAAGGGAATTACCTTTACTTCCGATGAGCCGAAGCCAACCATTGATGGCGGACGTATGATCCTTTTCTATGGTCCAAATGAAGAATTTTTGCAGTTTGTTGAAAAAGGGAAATAAAACTGGAGGCTTCCTATGAATCGATTTGCTGTGAATCTATCAACCATATTTACGGAAGTGCCATTTTTAGAAAGATTTAAAAAGGCCAGAGAGTGCGGCTTTTCGTTTGCTGAGTGCCAGTTTCCCTATGAATATGGCATTGATGAGATAGTAAGAGAACTTGAGGAGCAAAAGCTCACACTATTATTAATCAATTTGCCTCCTGGGGATTGGGACAATGGGGAGCGGGGCATTGCTATTTTCCCTGATCGGACAGAAGAATTTAAAGGATCAGTTGAAAAAGGCATAGCCTATGCTCAAGGGTTAAATATTTCTCTTATCCACTGCATGGCTGGAGTAATGTCTGCCGATATACATAAGGATGAAGCAAAGGAAACCTTTATGAAAAATATTAGGTATGCGGCAGAAAAAATGGCAGTACATAATATGACTTTATTAATTGAACCTATCAATCCTTTTGATATGCCAGGGTACTTTTTGTCTGATATCGACGAAGCAGTAAGTTTAATTACCGAATTAAATCTTCCAAATGTAAAGCTGCAATACGATTTTTATCATATGCAAAGAATCCAGGGCAATCTCCTTACCACATTCGAAAAATATAAGAATGTTATCGGACATGTTCAAATCGCTGATGTGCCTGGACGTCATCAGCCTGGAACTGGGGAAATCAATTATCGGAACGTCTTTCAATTTTTAGAAAAGAACAGCTATAACGGCTTTATAGGGTTAGAATATATCCCCAGCGGTAAAAGTGAAAATAGCTTTAACTGGCTAAGGGAGGGGTAGGCAAATGAATATTGGGTTCATCGGTACGGGTGTCATGGGGTCAAGAATGGTCAAAAGAATGCTGCAGGCGGGTTTCCAGGTGACGGTTTATAATCGCTCACCGGAAAAAGTAAAGCCTCTCATTGATCTTGGCGCTAATCGAGCAGAGACCATTCCATCCCTTTCAAGCCAGTGTGAAGTGATTTGTACTTGTCTATCCATGCCAGCAGACGTATTAGAGGTTTATCTTGGGGAAAATGGCATCATCCACCATGCGAAGCCTGGCATGATTTGCGCGGATTTTACAACAGTCGGACCAGATACGTCTAAAACTGTCTTTGCTGTGGCGAAGGAAAAAGGGATAACCTATCTGGATGCACCTGTAAGTGGCGGACCAGAAGGGATTGAACAAGGAACCTTGACAATTATGGTCGGTGGAGAGCAAAAAGGCTATGACGTGATCTTGCCAATGATTAAATCCTTTGGCAAAACCATCGAGTTTCTCGGCCCGTCAGGATCAGGAAGCATTGCCAAGCTAATTAATCAGTATCTTGTTGCTGTCCATTCCCTTGCAGCCTCAGAGGCCATGGTAACAGGTGCGGCATATGGTTTAGATTCGGAAAAGCTTTATCAGATCTTAAAGCAAAGCTATGGGCAAAGCCGTATACTGGAACGGCACATGGAACAATATGTTTTTCCGCGCCAATTTGAACCAGGCGGAGCGGTCAAATACGTACATAAAGATGTGAACCTAGCCAATCAATTAATGCAGGAAATTGGCATGAACAAGTTTACGGGACAGCTTGCAGAGGAAGCATTTGCAGGAGCGATCGGCCATGGCCTGGCAGATAACGATATGTCAGCAGTCATTCAGCCGCTCGAAAAGGATTGCGGGGTCATTATAAAAAAGAGCATGAATTGATTTTGTTTTGGCACTAATCCAATATTGGATTAGTGCTTTTTCTATGTGGAATAGTATGAGAAATAGCAGAAGTTGACACTAAAGAATAATAGGTTTATAATTATCTCGAATTCAAGATATCTTAATTAAGTTAATCCTTATAATAGGAGTGAAAATAATGAGCAAGAAAACAACTGGGATACACCATATTACAGCCATTGTCGGTCATCCACAGGAGAACGCCGATTTTTATGCTGGAGTTTTAGGCTTGCGTTTGGTTAAAAAAACGGTCAACTTTGATGATCCCGGCACCTACCATTTTTATTTTGGCACAGAGGACGGAAAGCCAGGCAGCATTATCACATTCTTCCCATGGGCTGGCGCCCGTCAAGGAATCATCGGGGACGGCCAGGTTGGGGTAACATCCTACGCTGTTCCAAAGGGCGCAGTGGGTTTCTGGGAAAAACGTCTCCAAAAATTCAGTATTCCTTTTACAAAGTCCGAACGCTTTGGGGAGCAGTACTTGCAATTCGATGATCCCCATGGCCTGCACTTGGAGATTGTTGAAAGGGAGGAAGGTGAACCTAATACGTGGTCATTTGGCGAAGTAACACCAGACGTTGCTATTAAAGGCTTCGCTGGAGCAATCCTTTTATCTGCGAAGCCAGTGGAGACAGCAGATCTGTTAGTAAATCTAATGGGACTTGAGAGGATCGGTCAGGAAGGTGACTTCATCCGCTTCCGATCTTCAGCAGATATCGGAAATATTGTTGATTTGAAAACAACAGCTGGACGAAGAGGTTCTATGGGTGTGGGAACTGTTCATCATATTGCTTGGCGTGCGAGTGATGATGAAGACCAGTTAGAATGGAAGCAATACATTGGGGAACATGGGTACGGTGTAACACCAGTTCAGGACCGAAACTATTTTAATTCTGTTTACTTTAGAGAGCATGGGGAAATCCTATTTGAAATTGCCACCGACCCTCCAGGATTTGCTATTGATGAAACACCCGAGAGGCTCGGAGAAAAATTAATGCTTCCCCCACAATATGAGAAATATCGGGAGCAGCTCAATCGCAGGCTGATTCCAATAGAAGTGAGAGAATTAGATTAATAAAAGGGAGATAAATAAATGAAACATATATTTAAGCAAGGGAAAGATCCATCCAGACCAACCTTACTGCTGCTTCACGGGACAGGCGGAAATGAAAACGACCTGCTGCCGCTTGCTGGCATGATTGATGATCAGGCTGCGGTATTAAGCGTGCGCGGTAATGTATTAGAAAATGGCATGCCGCGTTTCTTCCGGAGATTAGCAGAAGGTATTTTTGATGAAGAAGACCTTATTTTTCGCACAAAAGAACTGCATGAATTTTTAAATGAATCTGCTAACCAATATGGATTTGATCGAAACAATATAATCGCAATTGGCTATTCAAACGGGGCCAATATTGCAGCAAGCCTGCTATTTCACTATAAGCACTCATTAAAAGGTGCAATCCTTCACCATCCGATGGTGCCAAGAAGAGGGATTGATCTTCCGGATTTGAATGGAACAGACGTGTTCATTGCTGCTGGTACTAATGATCCGATTTGCTCACCTGAGGAATCAAACGAACTGAAATCATTGTTAGAGCATGCCAAGGCAAAGGTTGAGATACATTGGGAAAACCGTGGACATCAATTAACGATAGGTGAAGTTGAGTCGGCAGCTAAATGGTATATAAGTACTATTGTCAGTGAAAAATAAGCTATACTAACGTTCTCTCAAAGTCCAAAACAGCTATGAATAAATTCTAAGAAGAGAGGGATAATTTGTATGGCAGGTGGGTTTTGGTCCAAACTATTTGGAAATTCAAGTAAAGAGGAGACTGAAAAAATGACCAATGTAAATTTAGCCGTAATTTTTTACAGCATGGGCGGAACTAACGTTCAATTATCGAAGTGGGCCGAAGAAGGAGCAAAAGAAGCCGGCGCTAATGTGAAATTGTTTAAAGTAGAAGAGTTAGCACCTGAATCAGTTGTCCAGGGAAATGAGATATGGAAAGCAACAACTGAAGCAACAAAAGATATTCCAGTTGTCACTTCAGCAGATATTGAGTGGGCAGATGCCATTATCTTTAGCGTGCCAACCCGATTCGGAAACATGCCATCTCAAATGAAACAATTCCTTGATACCCAAGGCGGATTATGGGCATCAGGCAAAACAGCGAACAAAGTGGTCAGCGCAATGAGTTCTGCTCAAAACTCACATGGCGGTCAGGAAGCGACCATTTTATCCTTGTACACAAGTATGATGCATTGGGGTGCTATCATTGTTCCTCCAGGATATACTGATCAGTCTGCATTTAGTTCAGGCGGCAACCCTTATGGAACGAGCGTAACTGTAGGACAAGATGGAAAAATGGTTGAAGATGTACAAGCTGCTGTTAAACATCAGGCAAAACGTACGGTAACGGTTGCTGAATGGGTGAAAAAGGCAAATCAATAACAGAAAAGCCAATCAAAATTATTTGATTGGCTTTTCTGTTATTGAATTTCCGAACATATGTTTGTATAATGGAAATAGGGAGGGGATATGAATGCCAAGAAATCCTGGAATCACAAACGATTTTATCATTATGCTATACAAAAGCGGAACGCCATTTAAGAAAATGGCGGAAATCACTGGATTATCGGACCGTGCCATTCGCAATGTTTTATACAAGCATGGGACCGAAATGAACCGCGAAAAATCGTCCGGACAGCCGCGAAAGCATCAAGTTAATGAAAATTTCTTTAAGGTCTGGACACATGAAATGGCGTGGGTTTTGGGTTTATTTATTACCGATGGAAATGTCAACAGCAGCAATCACAGCATTACATTTTCTCAAAAAGATGAAAGAATCCTGCATCTAATTGCCAAGTACATGGATGCGGATTATATCCTTGCACCATTTGGTCCGACCAAAACAACACCAAGCTTACTCATTAACTCAAAGGAAATAAAAAAGGACCTGCAGCTGCTGGGAATCACAGGAAATAAATCTTTAACCGTTCCATTCCCGGATGTACCGGAAGAATTCCTGCCTTCTTTTGTTAGAGGGGTTATTGATGGGGATGGCTGGGTACAAGATAAAGGTTATGTCATGAATATTACAACTGGCAGCAAATCTTTTGCCAATGGACTTTATACTGTATTTCAATCATGGGGACTGCGTACAGAAATTAAAACAACCACAAGTCAAATAGGCCGACAAATATATCGTATTTGGGTAAAAGGAAAACATGACCTTCCAAAACTTGCTGAGATTATTTATAATGAAACCGATGAAAGCTTTGTCGAATTAAAAAGAGAACGTATGATGACTCATTCAAGAAAATCAGATGACAAAATTAAGGGGTGATATATAATGTGGAAATTAATGAATGGAAGATTAATACAGACTACCGATACTTCCAGGGTGAAATTTAGAACAAACGTTAGTAAAGCTGTTTTGGATCAATTAGAATCTATGGCATATGAACAAAATACCCATATTAACTATTTAATTGAAAGCGGATTACAGAAAGTTTTATCAGAAGGTGTTATTACCTATGATAAAAAACTAAGACCTCATGACAGAGTTCAATATAAGACAACATATGATAAAGAATTATTAGATGAGGTTAAAGAATTCGCTAAAAAACATGATTTGTTTATAAATGATGTTATTGAGTATAGTGTTAATTTCATCGACTTTGAAAATCTAAAAAAAAGCGGATATAAGCACAGAGTAGAGGATTAATTTTTTATTCATTACAACGCCCCCACCATAATATATATTATAGGAAGTAATAAATCAAAAAGAAAGAACTGTCTCAATAACTAAGTATACTTAAGATATTGAGACAGAATTTAATTTTTCATATCTATAGGATGATATCTTTTATTTACGTATTATCCTTTAATGATTCGTTCAACGGTCAACATTCAACAAAAAAATTTATTAGCAACTTTAACAATCAATTATTAACCAAACACACCCAATTTAAGCTTTCCAGTCTAAATAACACTCTATCTAAAGGAAACAGGAACCATCTTCACTTCCCGTTTCCTTTTTTATTCTAGTTTACATAATGTCTTATTCACTATTTTGTGTGCTGTTAAAAAACATTGCCGCACCTTCATTTTTATTGCCTTTTTGTATTATGCTTTTTCCCATTTTGCCATCAGACTCGTAACTTAACTTTTGCTTTCGCCTATTTTGTTTTTTCATGCTGTCACTCCCCTTTTGCTTATTATTGTGTGCCCGACAATGGATTAATATGATTTTACAGAAAAAAACACAGGTATTTGCCCCTGTGTTCATTAAGTATTAACAGTTTCTACAATAGAATTTAAATAGTGTCTAGGTGTACCAAAATATAGGATTTTATTGTACTCATCATAATTTGATTCAAACTGAATATAGATTGGTGAATCCAAAAGCCATGGGTAATTGACATAAAGATTACGATCACCATAAACAATAGCTGACAATGTCTTCTCGGCTTCTCTCTGAAAAATCATATATCGGATTTGTGCATACTGTTTGTCATAATCCTCATCACTCACAAAAATCTTCCCGCAAAGCACATACTGGCCCATTTGCGGAATCCATTCTGCAAGAATTTCATCACGATATTGTTTGTTTATCAATTGGTGGTCATACCGGTATCCTACAGTCAGCAGCAAATCACCCGTTGTTTTGGATTGTGCCAGTGTATACTTTCTTTGGTCAACAGCCCTGAATTCTGTAATGGGCGGCAAAAAAACCACATTTAATTTTGACGGATCCAATAGTTTCATGATAAGCAACCCCCTTAAGCGAATATTGCAGGAACCATGCTTACCATATTTTATGTTAAATATTACCGAATGTGACAACCGCCTACTTGGCCCTTATTTTTTGTATGGTTTAGCTAAAACGACCTTTGTGCCTTTTAATGTCCAATTTCCCTTTTCGTAAAACCATGTGGATTCAACATATGCAATCCCATCAGCGTGATAAGCACCGCTTATAGCCTGAATTCCTTTTAATCCGTATTGATCTCCATTAACCTTAATAGGCTTAAGAACAGAATAGGGATCGACCATTAATTCTGCAGGCTCACTTAATTTGCCATTTTGATATAGCCCCATTTGCTCATAATCTTTTGCTCTATCTTCTAAGTTAAATGTTAACGATTCTCCAGTTTGTTCTATAGTTATGCTTGCTTTATAACCATCAAGAAATTGGCTGTTAATAATAAGCGGGTCTGGAGCGGTTAAATCAGTAAGGTTAAAATCCTTTAATGAATATAAATAATGGTTTGTAATGGCTCCGCTGCCGCCTGTATTTACAGTCAGAAAAATGTCTTTCACTCCATCATGATTAAGGTCCAGAAACTTAGCTCTTGGTTCAAATCCTCCATCAGCCTCAATTTTATACTGTTTGTTATTAGAAGCAGCAATTTCTAGTTGGATTTCCTTCAAGAACTCTGTTCCCTCATCATATGGCAGACCTTTAATAGTAACTTTGTCCTCTATGCCATCCCCCGTTACATCAGCCTTTTCTTCGCAGATTTCAATAAATTTGTTTTTATCCTTTTCACCCGCATTTACACTATTCAAAGCTGACATCGAGAGAAAGAATAAGGCTGCTAAAGCAAAAATAATTTCTTTTTTCATTTACATTCCCTCCGCGAACAGTCTTACAAAATTAGCTTGCCCGTTTTTGGAAAATAAATGTAATACAGAGAATTTTCTTCCATTTAAAAAGCCCCCTGCCAAAAACAGGAGGCTAAAAAATTAATTTTGTTGTTTTAATGCTTCTTCTTTTGTTTCCCAAGACTCGATTCCCTTTAATCCAGGAATGGAATCTGCATAAAATACAGGGTCTTTCCCCTGAGATCGCTGTGCCTTATAATCCTTCAAGGCAGCATAAGCGACTTTTCCAAGCATCACAATTGCTACCAGGTTAATTAAAGCCATGATGCCCATAAATAAATCAGCTAAACTCCAGACAATCGCTAAATCAACAACAGCACCAAAAACCACCATGCCTACAACAGCTAAACGATAGATAAATAAAGCTGTTGGACTATTTTTAATAAACTCAATATTGGTTTCGCCATAGTAGTAATTTCCGATAACGGAACTGAATGCGAATAGGAAAATCGCTACAGCAACAAATATTGAAGCCCAAGAACCCATATGTTCTGTCATTGCAGCCTGTGTTAATTCAATGCCTGTTAAGCCTGATGTGGAGAAATTACTGTAAAGCAAGATCATAAAGGCAGTTGCAGAGCAGATTAAAATAGTATCAACAAAAACACCTAAGGTCTGAATTAATCCTTGTTTAACAGGATGGGAGACAGCTGCAGTAGCTGCTGCATTAGGAGCGCTTCCCATACCAGCTTCATTGGAGAACAAACCTCGCTTAATTCCCATCATAATCGCAGCTCCAAAGGTTCCGCCAACAGCCTGTTCTATTCCGAACGCGCCTTTAACAATCATCACAATCAATTGGGGAATCTCAGTAATATTTAATAGAACAACAATAATAGCAATGACTAGATAGATAACCGCCATAACAGGCACAATAATTTGTGATGCATGGGCAATGCGCTTGACTCCCCCAAAGATAATCACAGCCGTTAGCACGGCAAGGATTAATCCAATGGTAAGCCGACCAGTGCCAAATGCCTCGTTAAAGGCAATTGAGATTGTATTTGATTGTACCGAATTAAAGACAAGGCCAAAGCAGAACGTAATAATAACGGCAAAAATAATACCCATCCAGCGCATATTCAGACCCTTTTCCATGTAATAGGCAGGGCCGCCGCGGAATCCATCCTTATCCTTCACCTTGTAAATTTGCGCTAACGTACTTTCAACAAAACTGGATGCTGCGCCGAGGAAAGCAATGACCCACATCCAAAATACAGCTCCGGGACCGCCGGCAGCTATCGCAGTTGCTACACCAGCAATGTTTCCTGTACCGACTCGGGAGGCGGCACTAATACAAAAGGCTTGAAAAGAAGAAATTCCTCTCTTGCCCTCTGCGGTAATCATTGACTTATCGCCAAGGATCCTGAACATTTCGCCAAAATAACGAAATTGTACAAAATTATTTTTAATACTAAAATACAATCCCAGTACAATTAATACAGCAATTAGGATATAAGTCCAGACTAAATCATTCAAAAAAGTAACGCCAGATTCTAAACCTTTTAATACTAAATCCATAAAACTCCTCCCTTGATGTTTTTTTACCCGTATTGTAAAACTATATCAAAATAAAATTTATTATACTACCTATAATTTTATGTAAGGTAAAACTTTCCATACATATTAAAAACCAGCCATTCAAAAATAATGTCAGTAATAAAACTAACTAATTTTTGAATGGGCGATTCTCCAATATTACGTGTCTGTACTTAAATCTAATCTTGAAAGTCAATTGGGATCTCGGTAAATTCCTCTGGGTCAAACGGCTCTTCAGATGATGAAGACTCAGATTCATCTGTTTGTTTATTGTCCCCTTTTTCTGCTTTCAATGAAGTCATTTCCTGCAAATCTTCTTTAATCTGGTCTGACACCTCTTTCGGTATGGTATCTTTCCCGTAAGTGGCACCAATATTTAGAGCACCGCTTAGATCTTTTATCCCAAGCTGAGCAATATTGTTGTTTTGCTCATATTTATCTAAATAAAATTTATCAATGCGAACTTCATTAATAACAACTGGCTGTTCACTTACCTTTTCTTCACGTGAAGCTGCAGAAACTTTTTCCTCCAAGGACTCTAGGCGGGCAAGCATCGATTCTTCCCTTTGATTTTGTAATAAAATTTTATTTTCAAGTTCCTGTATATAAGTAATCAGCATGTTAATTTGCTCAAGGCTATTTGCCTCCTCTAATTCTTCTAAACGGTTAAAAATAGCAGAATCAGAGCTTTTATACACAGAGAACTGGTTTTCCAATGCGGCTATACTTGTGGCTAAAGTGTCAATCCTTTCAATAAGAGGATCAACTTTTCTATGGATGGAAGCATGAATCTTATCTTCTGGATATAAAGGTTTATTATCAAATTGTCTGTTTGCATTTAATTTATTCGCTTTGTTTTCGTCTTTCCATTTTAAAATGGAATACATTTTTCCCTCAAGCTTTTCAAGCTTATTTACCCTAACTTCAAGTGCATTTAGTTTCAAGTATTTTTTTTCAAGTTCAGCCATTTTCTCATTTATATTTTCATTATTTTGATTTTGCTTGAATAATCCTTTTATAGGCATATGAATTCCTCACATTTTTTCACTTTATAAATTTTTCGAAAGGGGGGCTTAATCATTAACAGCCTAACAAATATTTCTATTTTCAATGTGAAAATAAATAGCATTGACAGATTGGCTAAGCTTTCAGTAAGTTCAACCATGCAAATTGGAAATCATGTGAAAAATCGCCGTGTAGAGGGCTTTGGTGAACAGAATGGAGATTTTGTTGTATTACACAATCAAAAGTTAGCTATAGATGATTCAGACTTTATGGATGCACAATCAAGCAAACAAGGCTAGGCCTACTCGATTGGTACTCTCTCTTCCTGTATGTTCAGCCTTTTATATGTGAGCGTAAGCAAACCGTCTTTAAATGCAGCTTTAATCCTATTTGAATCTGTTGGTTCTGGCAGATCTACAGTCCGCTGAAACGGGCCTTGAAATCTTTCCTGAAGAATAGGCTGGATACCAGCTATAGGCGAAGCTGTTCCTTTTATCAATAGCTTATTTCCTGATACAGATACGTGCAGATCTTCTTTTTTAAATCCGGCCAAATCTGCAAGGATAATAATCTCAGAATCCGTCATATATATATCCACTTTAGGAAATGTTGGATTTTGGGAAAAAGGATTGGCTGAGCTCTCGGGTCCCGAAGTGCCCATGTCCATATTTTCCTTCATAAATTGATTTAAGGTGGATTGATCAAAAATCCCATTCCAAAAATCGCCTGTTTGATACTTCCTGGCCAGCTCAAGCCATTGCTTTAATTTATCGAAATCCATCCAGTTTCCTCCCTTCTTAAATCATAATATCGGTCATTTTGAATATAGTTCGTTAAGGAGGTGGCTCCATCAAATGGCAGGTGCATCTATTAACATTAATATTTTCCTATTAAAAATTAATTCCTTTGAAAATGCCTCAGCGGTGAATATTGGACAAAATTTATTAGCAGATTGGAATAACTCCGATAAAAAAACTCAAGGTTTTGGGCAAAATTTCGGCGATGAGAGCGGCTTTATTGGCACAAAAAGCTGTGTAGATGACAGGGATCAAATCGACAGCCCTGCTACCTTTCAAAAATTAAGCCGGGACATAGGGATAGACCCGCCGTCTCGGGAAAGTTAGCTGCCCCAGTGCGAAGACATATTTCGGAGGTGGAAGATGGTTTTTTTTGGACCAGTATTTGTCAATTTGCTTGTATTTAAGGTGAATGTAATGGATCGCGGTGCTTCAACAAGTCTTGGACCAAATCAGCATATAGATACCATGATGTCTAATAAACAAAATCAAGGTTTCGGAGAGGAAAACGGGGATTTTTGTTTTTCAAATGTACCAATGATTTTGCAAAACGACTCCGACATAAACGATACAAATTCAGCTAAGGCAAGTGCCATTTAACAGGGGTAAAAAACTTATAAAAAAAAAGATCCCTGCACTGCCATGCAGGGATCTTTTTGTTATTAATCTTGTGCTTGCTGACTGGAAGGGTCTTTTACTTTCCATATTGCATTAGCTTTGCCATTTTCTGTTTCATCAATAAAGAATGAACCATTAGAGTAGCGATCGTTAAATCGGATGTCTGCGGCATTAATTGATTCAACGACCCCTTTTTCAGTTTCAATAAAAATAATATCTGTTTCTTTAGAAATGACCATGCCAATAATCCGATGTGGATTCGATTTTAGTTCACGAAGCATAATCACTCCTCGTTTAGCCCTCGAAGAACACTCAAATTCAGAGAATTTCATTTTTTTAACCGCACCACGCTGTGTTCCAATAACAATTGACTCTTCTGCGATATTTTCGATGAGCTGGCCTCCGGTTACAAAGTCCCCATCTTTAAGGTTGATGCCCTTGACCCCAGCTGCCCTCGTTCCTACCACATTAACCTCTTCTTCATGGAACCATAGTCCATAGCCCAAATGGGTAGCTAAAAAGATGTCCTTGTTCCCATCTGTTTCATGTACATCAATCACTTCATCATCGTCTTTCAGATTAATCGCTACAAGAGGTTTTGTATAACGCTGTGCCTGATATTGTCTGAATTCTGACTTCTTCGCCATCCCATTCTTTGTGATAAACAATAGGAATCCATCCTTATCAAAATCTTTAACTGGCAGCGCTTTAATAATTGATTCATCACTGTCAATTGGAATAAGGTTGGCTACATGCTGACCTAAATCTTTCCAGCGAATATCCGGAAGTGTATGAACGGGGCAATACAAATAATTCCCTTTATTAGTAAACAAGAGCAAAACATCCGTCGTATTCATTTCCAGCTGTGCGAGCAGCCGGTCGGAATCTTTCATGCCGAAATCCTGGCCGTTTGATGCAGCAAAGGACCTAGGACTTGTCCGTTTGACATAACCCTCTTTTGTCACTGTTACGATAACATCCTCGCTGGCTATCAGGACTTCCAGATTAATTTTAATATCCTCAATTTCTGCTTCAATTCTGGTTCGGCGTTCATCAGAAAATCTCTTTCTAATGTCCTTTAATTCCTTTTGGATTACGGAATAAAGCTTCTTTTCACTATTTAAAATCGCGGTCAATTCATCTATTTGCTGCTTTAATTCTTCTGATTCCGCTTGCAGTGCAGTGATATCGGTATTTGTTAACCGATAAAGCTGCAAGGAGACAATTGCTTCAGCCTGTGGTTCAGTAAAGGTAAACTTAGCAATTAAATTATCCTTTGCATCCCGTTTATCCTTTGAAGCTCGAATAGTGGCAATTACCTCATCAAGAATGGATAGAGCTTTCATTAATCCATCAACGATATGCTGGCGTGCCCTGGCTTTTTCAAGATCAAATTGAGACCGTTTGGTAACTACATCCCTGCGATGTCCGATATAGGCATCCAGCAGCTCGCGAAGGCCCATAAGCTTTGGGTGCCTGTTGTGAATGGCAACCATATTAAAGTTGTAAGGAACCTGCAGGTCACTGTTTTTATAAAGGTAATTAAGCACACCCTCTGGATCTGCTTCTTTTTTTAATTCAATCACGATTCTTAGACCTGTGCGGTCTGTCTCATCACGCACTTCGGAAATGCCTTCTACTTTGCGGTCTAACCTGAACTCATCAATCCTTTTAACAAGGTTTGCTTTATTCACTTCAAATGGGATTTCTGTGACTACAATTTGTTTTTTCCCGCCGCGGATCGTCTCAAATTCAGCTTTTCCTCTAACAATAATTTTGCCTTTACCAGTTTCGTAAGCCTTTTTAATTCCATCGACGCCTTGAATAATCCCGCCAGTTGGAAAATCCGGACCTTTAATATATTGCATTAATTCATCCACCGAACAATTAGGGTTGTCCATCCGATAAATGACCCCATCAATCACTTCGTTCAAATGATGAGGCGGAATTTCAGTCGCATACCCTGCAGATATGCCTGTAGAGCCATTAACCAAAAGGTTTGGGAACATAGCCGGCAACACCGTTGGCTCATTTGATGTATCATCAAAATTTGGCACAAATTCGACGGTGCGCTTTTCAATATCCTTTAAAAGCTCTGAAGAGATAGCTGAAAGCCTTGCTTCTGTATAACGCATCGCAGCGGGCGGATCCCCATCATTACTGCCGTTATTCCCATGCATTTCGATTAAGGGATTTCTTATCTTCCAATCCTGACTCAGGCGGACCATAGCATCATAGACGGAGGTGTCACCATGAGGATGGTAATTGCCTATCACATTTCCGACGGTTTTTGCGGACTTTCTAAAGCCCTTCTCATGTGTATTTCCTTCGACATGCATGGCATACAAAATTCTCCGCTGAACCGGCTTTAACCCATCTCGGGCATCAGGCAGGGCACGGTCTTGAATAATATACTTACTATAGCGGCCAAACCTGTCACCGATGACATCTTCAAGAGGGAGATCACGAAATTTTTCAGGTGTGCTCATGAATCAATCTCCTCCTCTAACACAGATATATTTTCATTTTCAAGTATACTCGCATCTTCTTCCATGCCAAACGCTACATTTGATTCAATCCACTTGCGGCGCGGTTCTACCTTATCGCCCATAAGGGTAGTTACACGGCGTTCCGCTCTTGCTGCATCATCAATTCTTACACGGATCAATGTGCGGGTTTCTGGGTTCATCGTTGTATCCCATAGCTGATCGGCATTCATTTCGCCAAGACCTTTATATCGCTGGAGCATGTATCCTTTTCCAACTTTTTTAATCGCATCCTGGAGATCATCGTCACTCCAAGCATATTCGATTTTCTCCTTTTTTCCTGCCCCTTTGCTGACTTTATATAGAGGCGGCAGGGCGATGAACACTTTTCCGGCATCAAGAAGAGGTCTCATATAACGGTAGAAGAAAGTTAGAAGAAGGACCTGAATATGTGCACCATCAGTATCCGCATCTGTCATAATAATAATCTTATCGTAATTAACATCTTCTAGATTAAAATCGGCTCCAACTCCGGCTCCAACCGTATGGATAATCGTATTTATTTCTTCATTTTTGAATATGTCCTGCAGCTTTGCTTTTTCTGTATTAATGACTTTTCCCCGAAGAGGCAGCACAGCTTGAAATCGGCGGTCACGCCCCTGCTTTGCTGAGCCTCCTGCAGAGTCGCCCTCAACTAAATATAATTCGTTTTTCTGAGGATTTCGGGATTGCGCAGGTGTGAGCTTACCCGATAAAAGGGCTTCTGAACGTTTCTTTTTCTTCCCGCTCCTCGCATCCTCCCTTGCTTTTCTGGCAGCTTCCCTCGCTTGGTATGCTTTTATGGATTTTTTGATCAAAAGCGTACTGATATTTGGATTTTCCTCGAGAAAATAGGAAAGATGCTCTGAAACAACTGCATCCACAGCGGAACGAGCCTCACTTGTTCCAAGTTTCCCTTTGGTTTGCCCTTCAAATTGCAGCAAATCCTCAGGAACTCTTACAGAAATAATGGCGGTAAAGCCTTCTCTTATATCAGCGCCATCTAAATTTTTCTCTTTTTCCTTTAAAAGATTTACTTTTCTTGCATACTCATTAAACACGCGTGTCATAGCCGTTCTAGCCCCAGCTTCATGAGTGCCTCCGTCTTTCGTGCGAACATTGTTAACAAAAGAAAGGACATTTTCTGAATAACCGTCATTAAATTGAAAGGCAAAATCTACCTCAATCCCATTCTGCTCGCCCTCAAAGCTCACAACGGAATGAAGGACATCTTTTTCTTCATTTAAATATTCAACAAATGCCTCAATCCCATTTTCATAATGAAAAATTTCGTGCTTTCCTTCGCGTTCATCAATGATTTCAATTTTCATTCCTCTTAAAAGGAAAGCTGATTCCCGCAGCCGTTCACACAGTGTTTCATAGTTATATACAGTTACTGAAAAAATACTAGGGTCTGGCTTAAAATGAATGGTTGTTCCCGTTTGGTTTGTTTTACCGGTCTTTTCAAGCGTAGTAACAGGTTTTCCTCCATTTTCAAAACGCTGTTCATATACATTTCCGTCACGTTTAATTTTTACAACCAGCCACTGTGATAGTGCGTTAACAACAGAAGCACCGACACCGTGCAGACCGCCGCTTGTTTTATATCCGCCCTGGCCAAATTTACCGCCAGCATGTAAAACAGTTAATATTACTTCAGGTGTAGGCTTGCCTGTACGGTGCATTCCCGTTGGCATCCCCCGTCCCTTATCAGTTACACTGATCGAATTGTCTTTATGTATTTTAACAATGATTTGATCTCCATAACCTGCTAACGCTTCATCAACTGCATTATCTACGATTTCATATACAAGATGGTGCAAGCCCCTTGCATCCGTACTCCCAATATACATCCCGGGTCTTTTTCGAACTGCTTCTAAACCCTCGAGCACTTGTATGGCATCATCATTGTAGTCAAAAGCTTCCTGATTTCGTGCCACAAACATTCCCCTTTCATCAACTGCAAAAAGAATGGCTATGATGAATCAAAATAACCATTCAGTTACGTATTCGTCCTTTTATGAATTTATCCTTTAATTATCGAAGAAATATCGCATCATCCAAAACAAGAACGAATGTTCTATATTGATATTTTACCATAAAGCAAATGGTCTACGCTTTATTTTATCTATTTATTTTGATTTGGCAAATCTGTTTTTCCAAATAGGTGTCAAGAACTAGTGAAAAGAAGAGCATTCTTCCGCCATCTTTTTCCAATAAAAAACATGAGACCTGATAAGATCTCATGCCGGAATATTATTTCGTTAATGCATGTTCAACCTTGATACAGCGGTCCATTACAACAGTGAAGCCCTTTTCCTTTAGGAAGTTATAAGCTTCTTCATCTATGCATCCTAACTGAGCCCAATAAACATCAGCGTCGATTTCCACAAATTCTTTTGCTACTTCAAGCAAATGCTCTGAACGGCGAAAGACGTTAACGATATCAATATGTCCTTCGATTTCCTTTAAACTGGATACAGCCTTTACACCTAAGACCTCATCGACTGCTGGATTTACTGGAATAATCTCGTATCCTGCATCCTGCATGGCTTTTGATACCATATAAGATGTTCTCTCAGGGTTTCCGCTTAACCCCACAACTGCAATGCGTTTCGCTTTTTTTAATATTACACCGAGTTCTTCCCGGCTAGGAATTTCAATTGTCATTTATAACCCTCCCACATAATGTTTGCTTCCCTATCTTCATATTACCGAAATTTAACTGGATTTTCTAATCCTGGGAGAGAAAAATTTGAAAATCTTTGATTTTTTATATTAATAGGCGATTTTTTCAAGCTTTTTAACCAGTCTTTTGATAGCCTTATTTGACTCCTTCAGGACCATATTCTTATCAATGGTATTCATGCGTCTATTTTCCATCACTAGCTTTCCGTTAACGATGGTAGATTCAACATCTGCTCTTGTAGCTGAGTAGACAATTCTTGAGATTGGGTCAATGTCAAAGGAGGGGTATACATGGAAGTCATTTAAATTTAAAATAGCTAGATCAGCCTTTTTCCCTATTTCTAGGCTGCCGATTTCATTCTCCATTCCCACTGCTTTGGCTCCGCCTATGGTCGCCATTCTAAATACCGTTCTAGCATTCATAACCGTCGGTCCAGAAATAGGCTTTTGAATGATGGCAGCCAGCCGCATTTCATTAAACATATCAAGGTTGTTGTTGCAAGGCGCACCATCTGCACCAAGGCTTACATGTGAATGAGCATCAAGCATCGAAGGGATATCCGCAATGCCGGAAGCAAGCTTTAGGTTAGACCCTGGACAGTGGCTAACCTTAACCCCTCTTTCTTTAATAATTCTTTTTTCTTCCTCATCCAGCCATACACAGTGGGCAAGAATCAAGCGTTCATTTGCAAGGCCTATGCTGTCTAAATATACAACATTCCTCATGCCATGCTCTTGTTCGACAATTAAAATTTCATTTGCGTTTTCTGAAGCATGTGTATGAACCCGCACATTGTATTTCACAGAGAGATCTCTCACATTTGTCAATAATTCCTCCGTGCATGATACGACAAAGCGGGGGCAAAAAGCGTATTGAATCCTTCCCCCGTCATAGTTATGCCATTTTTCAAGGAGATCAACACTTTCTTGGATGGATGTCTTTGTATTTTCTCTTAATAAAACAGGAACTTCATCTCCTTTATCCATCATGACCTTTCCGGCTAGGGCGCGAATTCCCGTTTGAGCTATGGCTTGAAAGGCTGAATCCGTGTGGTGAACAGTTTCCATATCCACAACCGTGGTCGTCCCGCTCTGCAGCAGCTCGCCGATCCCAAGCATAGCCGAATAATAGATAGATTCTTCATCATGTGAAGCTTCCAGCGGCCATATCTTTTGTTTTAGCCAATCCATCAGTTCAAGATCATCTGCCTGGCCGCGGAATAATGTTTGACAGAGATGGATATGGGTTTGGATAAAGCCAGGAATTACTGTTTTTCCTGAAGCATCAATCACTTTGCTGGCTGCATAGGATAAATCTTTGCCAATATCAGTAATCCGATCATCAACAACATAAATATCCCCTTGAACGATTTCTTCTTTTTCATTCATGGTAATAATTTCTGCATTTTTTATCAGAATACTGCTCAATGGCTTCCCCCTCTTTCCTGGAGATGAATTGGCAGATCGTTTGTCGTTTTATCGTACGAAAGAATTAATTCTTTATAAAAATTAATTGATCTTTTATAGGCTGATAAGCTAACCCATTCATTTGGCTGGTGCGCAAGCTTCTCATCTCCTGGACCATAAATTAAGGTGGGAATTTCACTTCTAGGGTTAAGAACAGCGGCATCAGTATAATAGGAAACCCCAAAGCAATCCGAATTACCTTCATCCTTAATGGCTAAAGCGCATTGGATAATATCCGATGATTCTGCAGTTAAAATGGCGGGACGATCTAAAATTTTTGAGACTTTAAATTGATAGATCTCATTCTTTTCTGCAAGATCATTTAATTTTTTCTCAAGTTCATCAATTAAATCATCATGGGATTGCGGAGGAACAGTACGAATATCAACACGAAGCGTGCATCTGTCTGGAACCACATTGGTTTGTATTCCACCCTCAATCATGGTCAATGCAAGACTGCTGCTTCCAAGTGGCTCCTTCACTGTCTTCCAATCCATTTTGAGGGAATCTAACACGTTCGTAATCTTAATCATATGGTCTACTGCATTGATTCCCTGGTCAGGCATTGAACCATGCGAGGTTTTTCCATATGTCGTAATTTCAAGCCAAAGCGCCCCTTTATGGCCTACAACTACCTTTTCATTAGTCGGCTCCCCAATGACAAGCGCATCAATTCTTTTCTCCTCATTTCCTTCAAGAAAAACTCGTGCACCACAGCTATCGACCTCTTCACCAGCTGTCGCTAAAAAGGTAATAGAGGCATTGGGTGTATACTTTTCCAAAATCAAAGATTCAAGAGCAAGATACATGGCAGCTAGCCCGCTCTTCATATCGGAAGCCCCCCGGCCATAAATCCTATCTCCCACAATCTCACCGGAAAACGGCCCATATTCCCATTCCGATACACCTGGAGAAACCGTATCCATATGACCGCAAAGGAAAAGATGCTTATCACCCTTTCCCTTCAATGTTACTTCGAAATTGCTGCGATTTTCTTCTAAGTATGTCATTTTAAATGACAGTCCTTGTTCTTTGCATCTTTCAATAAAGGCTTCTGTTACACGATGCTCATTGCCTGGAGGATTTGAACTGTTTATTTTTAGCAACTTTTGAAGAAATCTGAATTCATTCATTATTGCGCCTCCACAATTTGCATTTTTATTGAAGTAACCTTAAATCCGTTAACCGGTGCCATATCCTGTGAGCATGTAGTACAAGCGATAACAACATCATCTAATGCCTTGAGCCTTACGTAATCGCCAGGCTTTGAAAGCGGCTCTTCAATAACATAATCACCTGTTTCATCTAAAACATTATTCATAAATAGATTAATAGGATCTGGAATGACCGCTGGGTGAATGTGATATTTTTTTAGCGCATCTGCCAGATTATCGTGGCAGTTCGGATGATCTTCCTTGTCAAAGTCCATCTTATAGCGATAATAATCGCAGGCTGGAAAGAAAATATCATGGACGCCTACAGTATCCTCAATAAGCTGCATCAATGGACGTCTTCTATTGCTATATAATAAATCTCCTTTTTTCAGCCGGATACTGCTTAAAGAAGCTCGCATATGAACTGGAGAAACATGTTCTGTGGGATCCGAATGATTAAAACAGACAAAATCACCAACTTGCTTTCCATCCATATCTATAATAATCAGCTCTTCACCTTTTCTTAAAAAAGCACTTCTTCCTTCGTATGGAGGAATAATAATTTCTTCACGAATTTTCTCTCTTTTAAAAACATCCCTCACAATGTCACCCTCCTATTTTTATTCTATAAAAACAGCCACTGCCCGAATGGGTGATCCCGTTCCTTTGCGAATGCGCAGCGGAAGACCAAAGTATAAAAATCTCATCCCGGCAATTTGATCAAGATTGCATAAATTTTCGGTATTAGTTATACCGTATTCCCGGCAAATTAGGTGACCGGAATAATTCGTATCATCTGGATGGTCAATCGCTGGAGCATCAATGCCAATATTGACAACACCCTTATCGGCCAGCCATTTTGCTGCCTTATAGTCAAGGCCCGTGTATGTGGTCAGCCACTCGTCTGTTCCATACGAGCGGTTATAATGTCCAGTGTACAGGAGAACAATATCACCTTTTTCAATCAATTGTCCTGAACGGTACAACGCCTCTTCCAGATCACGTTCTGTAATATACCGGTCAACGGGGATATGTGATAGATCCAGACATACCGCTGGCCCGTAAAAATACTCTAACGGCATTTCATCAATATATTTTCCGTTCGGGTCATATTCGTATGTAGCATCACTATGGGTTGGCCCATGCTCATTAATAATTAAATTATTGGTAGCGAAGGGGAAACCAATCTTTTTTTGTGTTTCTTCATGCGTCACGTTTGTGAAAATCATCGTTGTAGGATGAAGGGGAAATACCGGCATCCCATGAAAGATTTCCTGCGTTAAATCCACTAATTTGACTCCCATGTTTTCCTCCTTAACTAGTTTGATATTTACAAAAATGAGGGCTGCTTCCCAAGAGGGATTAACCCAATTGATGTAATGACAGCCCTTTTAAAGTCATATTTTTATAGTACGGTAGGAATAACCTCAAATTTATCTACGTCAATTAAGCCCATATCGGTAATTTTCCACTTTGGACTAGTTACAAGTGACCAGAAGGACAAATGCATGAAAGGAACTTCCATCCCGCATCCTAGCTCTTCTTTCGCAAGCCTGGATAATTCATCCACCTTTTCACTCATTTCTTTTCCTGTCAATTCATCTGTCATTAGTCCTCCTATGCGGAGCGGGAGATCGCCAACAACCTTTCCATCCTTAATCATTGCAATGCCGCCATCCATAGCTATCACACGATTGACCGCTGTAACCATGTCCTCATAATTCGTACCTGCGACAATAATATTATGAGTATCATGGGCCACACTCTCAGCAATTGCCCCGCTTTTTAGATCAAAGCCATGAATAAAGGTTTTTCCTATTTTCCCGGTTCTGCCGTGTCTTTCAACTACAAGCATTGGCAAAACGTCCTGCTGCAAGCATGGCTGGACAATGCCTTCTTTTACATTTAGAGTATACTCACTCCCGCCTGTCAGGTTTTGAAACGGAATAGCTTCAATGGCACGCACTTTTGCACGGCTTCCATTCGCTTTAATATAAAGTTCTTCTTTTTTCACTGGTTTGCGCTTTACAGATTTCTTTACACTTTCTGGATAAGTATAAGATGAAATTTCAATTGTCAATTCACCGTTTTCAGCAGCTTTTTTCCCGCCAAGGTAGACTTGATCAACCGTCATATTCATTAAATCGCTGATGACAGCAATGTCAGCTCTCTTGCCAGGTGCGATGACCCCAACATCTTTAAAACCGAAATGGGTTGCCGGATTAATTGTAGCCATTTGAATCGCCTCAACTGGATCAATTCCTTCGGCAATCGTCCGCCGTACAATATCATTCATGTGGCCGTACTTAAGAAGGTCCGCTGGAACCATGTCATCTGAAACTAAAATGGCTCGTCTTGAATCCATCCCCTCTTCTGTGATAGCGCGAATACATTCAGCCATATTTCTTTGCGAGGATCCTTCACGCATAAAAACACTAACCCCATAGCGAAGCTTTTCCATCATTTCTTCTTTCGTCGTTGTTTCATGGCAGGACACATGTGTACCACCGCTTATAATATGTGCTGCCAGCTCCTTGCCAAATAGGCCTGGGGCATTTCCCTCAACCGTTTTCCCAATGCTGTTTGCATAGGAAACTGCCGCAACTAGATCATCGATCAGTTCGGGAGCGTGCTGATAGACAGGCTGAATATTACTAAAGCTTTGGATTTCACCAATACCCTGTACGTACGGATCATTTAGCAATTCCTTCATGTCTTTTGCGGAAACATCATAGCCAGATGTTTCGAGTCCTGGTGCATCTGGTACCGCACAAGGTACCGTAAACAAAATTCTGTTAGGAAGTGTTTTTGCTTCCTCGATCATCGCTTTCATTCCATGTACACCAAGGACATTGCCGATTTCATGCGGATCCCCGATCAATGTGGTGGTGCCGGTAGGAATCGAGAGCTTTGAAAATTCCGTGCATGTTAGCATAGCGCTTTCAAAATGCATATGTGAGTCAATAAAGCCCGGGCTAATGAATTTACCTCGAACATCTTCAATCGTTGTATTTGGACCAATTAAATCTTTGGCGTCCCCAACCATTAAAATATGCTGACCCTTAATGGCCACATCCGCTTCATAGATTTCTCTTGTAATGACATTGATAAAATACCCGCCTTTTAAAACGATATCGGCAAAAAGGTGAGGACTTAACAAGACATCAATGAGTTTTCTATATTGAATGGCTTCTTTTATTTTTAGAGCGTCCAATGTTTACCCCCCAAACGTTGTTCCTTCTAAACTATCAATAATTCCTATAATTGCTGCGTCAATGGGCGCATCTTTATTCCTGATTGCCCGCGAAGCCATACTGCCAGTAACATAGATTACTCTTTCACCGATTCCGGCTCCAACGGTATCAACGGTAATAATGGGGTTCGGTAATACACTGCCGTCAATTCCGATTGGTTGTGTGATTAATAATTTTGATCCTACAAGATTTTCATCTTTTCTTGTCGCAGTGACCCGGCCAACCACTATTCCCATTTGCATAAAAGATCGTCCCCTTAATGTTTAATCAATGCTATATTCAACTCTCTTGCCGTATCGATGGCAAGGGGCGTTATGATCGTATTCTTTGAAACAATTAAGCTTGTTTTGTTTTGCTGACGTGCAAAGCGTATCGTTTCCGCCGTGACAACCGATTTGCTCTTTGTTTCTGTCTCAACTTCCAAGGTTTCATGTTCATTCATTAATTTCATTCCCATTGACTTAATCTGAGATAATTGATCATATAATTTTCTTTTTAAGAGAGGATTCCCTTTATCCAGACCTATCATTTTCCATTGCTGATCAAAGGGATCTGCTCCCGTTCGTAATCCATACACTTTTTTTCCAGACAAAAGAGCCTGGAGGATGAGCCTGACAAAGGGTCTTTGTTCATTAAATGATAAAATATCTGAGACAAGCGAGAATGAGAGAATTGGAACAAAAACGATATCTATATGGGTCAAATCCACCTTTGAAAGTTCTTGCGCAGCGATCCAGTCATCATTTTCTGTCGCCTCCGCCAATTCTGCCTTGGTAAATTCAGAAAAAACTTTTTCCTCTGCTGATAATCGTACAATCCATTTCTCATTCCTAAGTCTTTTCAAAAAGAGAAGTCCTGGTTCCATTCCTATCAAATGAGAGGTAATAAGAGCCAGGACATATGGTTTTCTCTTAGGACCTCCCATATTACTTTGGTTTCGATGGTATAGCCCATGCAGAGTGTGTTCCACTAATGCACTCTGCCTAATTGAGCTCATTATTATTCACCTTTAGATAATAACGCTCTTTCTACTTCACTATGCGGTCTTGGAATGACATGAACAGAAACAAGCTCCCCTACACGGCTGGCAGCTTCGGCACCAGCATCAGTTGCCGCCTTTACAGCACCTACATCCCCTCTGACCATAACAGTCACAAGACCAAAGCCAATTTTTTCATAACCGCAAATCTCCACATTTGCAGCCTTTACCATTGCATCCGCTGCCTCAACCGCTCCAACCAACCCTTTTGTTTCTACTAAACCTAATGCTTCACCCATTGCATATTCCTCCTCAAGTTTTTATTTAATCAAGTTAGTGATCTTCATTTTGTTCCGAATTTGATGAATCAGCATCCGTCTTTTCTGATGGTTTCTTTTTAACTGATGGATTTGTGTTTTGCTTCATTTCCTGGGCTCCATCAGAATTTGCAGCAGAATCCTGATCTGCTATAAGAGATTTAGATTCTAATTTAAAGTTAGGCAAAAGTTTTGCGGAAACTTCACTGTGTGCCCGCGGGATTACATGTGAGGAAATAACCTTGCCGACCCGTTGTGCAGCAGCACTTCCGGCATCTACTGCGGATTTAACTGCAGCAACATCCCCGCCAAAATGCACGGTTACACCAAGATAACCACTTACCCCGATTACCTTTTCAATCCCAACAATTTCTACATTTGCCGCCTTTACCGCAGCATCCGCAGCTGAAACAGCCGTCAAATAACCAACTGTTTCGATTAATCCTAATGCTCGCAATTGTATTTCCTCCCATCAGGAAAATTATTTCATCCTTTCAGCCTTTTTTAACATCTCTTCGGCTGCTTTTGTAACAGCTGCATATTCTCCGTGCAGCAGCAAATAATTTGTTTCAGCAGCATAGCCAAAATTGGCACCTGGTGATTTTTTGAGGAACTTATCAAGAAGAAGAATAGCAGAATAGTAGTCGATTCCCTCAAGCACTGCAGCTCCTTCGACATAAGTCTTTAATCCCAGCTGTTTAGTCAGCCATGGACCGGGGGAATGAGCTGTATACATCTGTAATGATTTATATGAATTTTGGGATAGCTTTTGAAAAATTGTCTTTACTGCTTTTGTCAGATTTTCCTTATGATCATCGTATAATTCAAGCACAAAACCTTGTTTGCTTTCCCTGTCCCATGTCAGACAATATTTCATTGACGGAAATACCCGTAAAATCTCATTTAATAAGAATAATTGTCCTACTGTACATTTGTCTGAAGTAACGACACCGATATGATCGGATTTAATCGATCTTTGAAAAGATTCCAGCAGATTTAGGTGCAGACCGGAAAAAATCCAGGCTTTTACCCCATCCCTTGACTGGCCAATAAATTGGCTTTCCTCATTAGTCTTATTCAAGATTTCTCTGTGATGGGGCAATTTCTTCATAGGGTGATTCCCTTGAACAAGGGAAATAGTCTGAAGCTTGGAAAGGGAATCGTTCACCTTTCTATTGACAGGCTGACCGCTTGAATTCTTTTCCGGTACGGGCTTTGTCTGAAGATTGTCTGTTTTTACTGATGAAAGTACGGGAATGCCAGCTAATCTTTTCTGCGAATTTTTTTGCTGATAGTTTGGCCGGCTTATCCCTGGGATCGCAGCCTGATCTTGCTTGCTTTCAGATTGTTTATTCACAGCAGACTTTGAGTAAATAAACCGGCTTTCCCCGCCAAAGATAGGGTTATCCTTTGGTTTTTGGGTTGGCTTCAGTACTTCGGAAACAATGCTTTTCATAAATTCCGACAACCTTCAATCACCTCCTATAGTATTTTTGCAAGCTCAGCGTGCGGACGAGGAATGACATTAAAGGAAACTAGCTCACCGCCAGTCTTGTTATGAGCAGTTTTTCCAACTTCAACAGCTGCGGTTACAGCAGCAACATCTCCCTCAACAATGACGGTTATAAGTCCAGAACCGACCCGTTTTAAATCAACAAGACTGACATTTGCCGCTTTTGCCATTGAATCAAGCGCCTCTATAGCTGCAGTTAATCCTCTTGTTTCAACCATACCAATTGCCTTCATATAAAAATCCCTCCCTTTTTCAGGACAGATATTACTGCTCAATACATTTCTCAGATAAAATGAGCAGGCTATCTCTTATGCGATTATGAATAATTAAGAAAGGTAGTCTTCCAGATTGATCTCTATTGGAATGGAAGTCCTTTTAAACATTTCTTCTTGCCCAAGCGGATAGGTTGCATCAATCCCCATTTTGTCTGTTACTCCCCTTAAGTTATGGGATGCTTCGAGCGGTGAGCCTTTAGCTCCTGGAACAATAAAAACATCACTTGCAGCCTGAACCCTTGTGGCAATCGCCCATTCAACATCTTCTGGATTGAAAATATCAACATCATCATTCACTACTACAACATGTTTCAGGTCTTTGTCACTGGCAAAGGCGGCAAGTGCTGCCTGCTTTCCATCGCCTTCTGTTTTTTTCTCGATTTGGATAACAGCATGGTAGCGTGCAACTCCCCCCATCGGGATATGTACAGCTTTAATACCCGGCACAACCTGCCTTACTGTGCTTAATAAAACCGCCTCGCGCACAATAGCCATTGGAAGTCTTTCTTCATAGCTAGATGGAAAGATCGTTTGATTGATTGCATTATTTCTATAGGTGACTGCTGAGATTTCAACAATCGGCTGCGGTGAACGGAAACCGTAATAACCAGCCAATTCGCCGAAAGGCCCTTCCATTTCACGTTCATGAGGCAGCATCCGACCTTCAAAGACGATTTCTGCATCCGCAAGAACTTCCAAATCCACGGTTTTGCAACGAACAACGTCAAGGGATTGTCCTAATAATGCCCCCGCCACATTTAGCTTATCTGCATGATATAGGTGGGTGCTTATCTGTGAACTTAAAACAACGGCTGGAACGACTCCAAACATAACCGCGATTTCCATTGGCTGGTCAAGCTTTTCAAAATGGGCATATTGCTCAAGCAATTCTGGAGATGTAATCAAAATATTCGTTCTATTCCCTCCAAGATATTGCATCCGTCTTATGGACGTATATCTTTTTTGTCCGGATAAATCTTTTACCACTAGAATTCCTGCCACGTAGTAAGAGCCCGAATCCCCCTCATGGTATGTGGCAATTGGAAATAAATCAGCCAAATCAAAATCACCTGTCACCAAGTTTTCCTGAACAGGTCCAATTTCTTTTAAGGTTGTTGGAACGGGATTTACAATAGAATCAATGAGTTTTGGTATTAATTCCGAGGTCTCGACACCTATGCTATCGGCAACAAGATCACGGTCTCCGCCAAGACCCGCTGCCATGGCCGATTGATACCCTTTGATTTTTTCAAAGAGGAAGGGCTGCGTGCCATTTTTTGAATTAATTACAGCTCCTAATTCATAGCGGGGGTCAACTTCTTTTTTCACTCGATATAATATCCCTCTGTGTTCCCAATCATCTAATAAGGCCCTCATTGTTACTGGTATCATGTCTTTTCACCCCACCTTTCGAGTAAACGATGATCGATGTTTAACATATCCAATATACGTGCAACCATGAAATTGGCCAGTTCCCAAATTTCAGTCGGCTTATGATAGAATCCTGGTGAAGCCGGCATGATGCAGGCACCCGCTTCCGCAAGAAGGGTCATATTCCGCAAATGGATTAAGTTAAATGGCGCTTCCCTTGGCACAATAATAAAATTCCTGTTTTCCTTTAAAACAACACTGGCAGCCCTGCTTAAAAGTGTATCACCGACACCATTTGCAATGGCACCAAGTGTATTCATTGAACATGGAACGATGACCATTCCATCTGTCAAATACGATCCGCTGGCAATTGAAGCAAAAAGGTTTTTGTTGTTATGAATAGTGGCATATTCCTTAAGGTCCTTCATCGAAATACCGCACTCAAATTGCATGACCTTTTCTCCCATTTCCGTAACAATTAAGTGCGTTTCAATCCCTAACTGATGAAGGGCACGGACCAATGTATAAGCATACAATGATCCGCTTGCCCCAGTAATACCCACTAAAATTCTTTTTTTTCTTTCTAAATTAGACAACCTTATTATCTTGGGAGAATTTTAATTTTGCAGCATTAATATATTTTTCTGTTGACATGATATCTCCGAAAATATCTATGTCTCTTAATCCCGATACGTGCATTTCATCAGTTTGAGAATCTGTTGCGTCTGAAATACAGATCACATTATAACCATGATAAAGTGCATCAGATGCCGTGCTTCGAACACAGACATTCGTCCAAACACCAGTTAAAACAACTGTATCGATTTCTTCTTCTCTTAAAAACAAATCAAAATCTGTATAGCTAAAAGCACTATGTCTTCTCTTTTGAACGACATAATCTCCCTTATCTTCTTCAGGCTGAAGTTCTGGAATAAATTCTGATCCCCAAGTTCCCTTGATAGCGTGTACTGGTCTTACACGGAAATCACGGTCATTTTTCCGATGTGCTTCTTGCACATGAACAACCTGGATATTTTGATCATGAGCAAAATCAACTAGTTCTCTTATTTTCGGCACTATTCTTTGCCCATTTTTACAGAGAAGAGCTCCCTTTTCATCAATAAAGTCATTTAACATATCAATGATTACCACACAATGCTTTTTCCCTCTTAATTCCACTTCCCATTCATCCTTTCAAAATGTACTTAACAATAGTAATCTTGCAAACTTCTCATTAAATATCACGGAGCAATGAGTAAAAGGTTAGTTTTGAGTGACTGCCTCTTTGGAATCTACTGCGACTGCTTCATATTTTTCATATTTTAATGTTCTTTCAAGCCGCTGAATGCTTTGGCGAGGCACATATTGCCCGTAGCCAGCTTCTCCGACTATACCGCCATTTTCTTCGTCATAGACCATCTTTCCGCGGACAATCGTTTGGACAGGTTTCCCTTTCAGCTTCATTCCATGCAGCGGGTTATACTTTGCCATTGATTCTGTTTTCTTCTCATCAATAACATATTCTTTTTCAAGATCAATGATTGTGAAATCGGCATCTGCCCCAATTTCCATTGAACCTTTCTTCGGATAAATCCCGTAGTGAATCGCTGCATTTCTGCTTGTTACTTCTACAAAACGTGAAAGTGATAAACGTCCTTTATTTAACCCTTCACTGACTAGGATTGGCACCATTGTTTCTACTCCAGGAATCCCTGGGAATGCATTCCAAATGGTAGACCCTGGATAATCCTTTTCTGTTGCAATTTCATATGGCGCATGGTCAGTACCGACAAAATCAATCGTTCCATCTGCAAGCGCCTGCCAGTGTGCCTCATTATCTTCCTTGCCACGTAAAGGCGGAGCTATTTTTGCGTAAGTTCCGCGTTCTGTCATCGCATCCTTGGCATTAAGGACTAAATAGTGTGGACATGTTTCAGCCGTTACCTTTACACCGCGCTTTTTCGCTGCCCTAACAAGTTCTACCCCTTCCTTTGTACTCATATGAACAACATGAACTCGGGCATCTGTTGCTTCGGCAAAACTAATGATTAATTCAATTGCTACTTTCTCAGCGAGGCTTGAGCGTGCTTCTGCCCATGCTGGCCCATCCAAACGGCCTTCTTTCTCAAGTTTTTGAGAGTTAAATGTGCAAATGTCGTAGTTTTCGGCATGTACACCAATTGGCAGACCTGTCTTTGACACATGTTTAAAGATTTCAAGCATTTCTGCATCTGAAACCTTAGGGAATGTAGGTACAGAAGGTGTCATATAAACCTTAAAGGCAACAACCCCTTCATCAATTTGCGGATAAATATTATCAATCCAGCCTTCACGAGCATCTTCCCCAGTCATTCCTCCCCAGAAGCAAAAATCGGTATAAGCCTGACCGCGAATGGGATCAAGTTTCTTTTTGAAGCTTTCTCCATCTCTTACCGATGGCTTACTGCAACAAGGCATATCAATTGTAGTTGTTAAGCCCCCTGCAGCTGCTGAACGGCTTCCTGTTGCAAAAGTCTCACGATGTGTAAACCCTGGATCCATAAAATGGGTATGCGGATCAATACAGCCTGGAACAACAAGCTTTCCACCAACATCTATCACCTTAGCTGCATTTAAAAAACTAATATCATTTGAATATCCGACAATCTTTCCATCATTTACTAATATATTCGTTAGAACCTGGCGATCTCCTTGCGGAATATTTGCATTTTTCAGAATTAAATCCATAAAACAATTCCTCCTATTATTAATATATTTTAGCTATTAATTACTTCCCTATTATTTATTTCTACTATTATATAAATATGACTAATCTACATTATTTCAATGGAATGTTCTCCGCTCTGCATGACCTCTTCAGTCTTGGCACTTTTTATATCATTAAAATTAAAAACTACATTAAGCACAATGGCCGTAAGACTTCCCAGTACAATACCATTTTCAGCCAAAAGCCGGATGCCAGAAGGCAGGCCGCCGTAAATAGCCGGAACAACAGCTGAACCCAATCCAATTCCAACAGAGCAGGCAATGATTAAAAGATTTTCATTATTAGTAAAATCTACTTTTGAAAGCATCCGGATACCTGAAGAAATAACCATGCCAAACATTGTGATCATTGCCCCGCCCAACACCGCTGTCGGGATAATCGTAGTTAGTGCAGCAACCTTCGGCAACAGGCCAAGTACCATAAGAATTACCCCTGCTGCTACAACAACGTTTCTCGTTTTTACCTTGGTTAATGCCACCAGACCAACATTCTGCGAAAATGAGGTATATGGAAAAGAGTTAAAAACTCCTCCGATTACACAGGCAAGCCCTTCCGCACGAAGCCCTTTTTTAATATCTCTTGATTCTAGTTTTTTTTCACAAACATCACCAATTGCCAAAAATACCCCTGTGGATTCAATCATACTTACAATGGCAACCAGTGTCATTGTTAAAATGGCTGAAAAGTTAAAGGTCGGGATCCCGAAGTAAAATGGCTGAACAAGATGAAACCAATCAGCTTTTCCTACTTCTGCAAAGCTAACAAAGCCCATAAAAAAGGCAACAAGGGTCCCTGCCACCAAGGCTAATAAGACTGAAATCGCCTTCATATATCCTTTAAAAAAGCGATTCATTGCAATTATAAGTATAAATGTCAAAGCAGCTAAAAATAGATTTTGCAGACTGCCAAAACCTTCAGCTCCCTGACCCCCAGCAGCATTGTTCATGGCCACAGGTATAAGGGAAACTCCAATAATAGTGACAACAGACCCAGTTACAACTGGTGGGAAGAATCGCATAATTTTACTCATGAACTGTGACAAAATCATGACCACCACTCCGGATGCGATAATCGCACCGTAAATAGAGGTAATGCCCTGTAAATTCCCGATAGCAATCATAGGCCCAACTGCTGTGAAGGTACATCCCAAAATTACAGGCAATTTGATGCCAAAATGCTTACCGCCAATTACCTGCAAAAGCGTCGCAATTCCGCAGGTAAACAAATCAATTGAAATGAGATAGGCAAGCTGCTGAGCATTTAGGCCAATTGCCGGTCCCACGATCAAAGGAACAATCACAGCACCTGCATACATTGCCAATACATGCTGAAATCCTAAGGTACCTATCTTAATAGGATTTAAGCTATTCAAAGTTCACTCCCCCAATTAAAAAGATTCAGCTTATGACAGCACCGGGATGAAAAAGTTTTTTATCACCTCCAGAAAAGGATAATATATAAAAAACCGCAGTAATAAAGACACCTTTTACATAAAAAGATGACTTATTACTGCGGTTTCATAAAACTTCCGTTAAACAAAAGTTAAAGGAACCGCTTTCAAAATTGGTTTAAGGGAGATGCGCTTGCACAGCTTCCTCAAACAATATTGAAAAGCTATTCAAAGTAAATTATTGTACATGCTTCTTCACTTACAGGATCGTAGTCTTTCAGAATGGTTTTTACTTTTAGATGTAAAGTTTCTTCAATTTGCCTCTTAAATAACGATTTAAATTCAACAATTAATGCTGAATCAACCGAAATGGTAAGATGCTGAAAGTTTGTACTTAGCATTTTCAATGCCTGGACACGCTTATGCTGAGCAAAAATGAGGATTCTGTCATCAAAGGTTTCAATTCTTTGTTTTTTTACACCGACACCATAGATTTCCTGATTAACGCGATTATACAGATGGGCAATATCTTTTTTAAAAGACGCCTGGAAATTTGTTGATATAATTGACATATTTCCCTCCTGTTATTCACTATATTAAACAAAACGTATTTTCTTGTCAACAATGTTTTCTGAAAATTAGCACTTGACAAAATATTGATTAGGCTATTACACTACAAAACAACTTGAAGTTTTTTAAAATTATAAAAAAATATAGCTGTTCTTTTCGTATAACCTCAAAAATTGGTTTGAGGGTTTCTACTAGGAACCGTAATTCCTGACTACGAAAAGGCTTCGTTATGATCAAAAAGAACAGAAGCCTTTTTTAATGTGCGGGATTTTTTTTCGTCCTTAGATGAACATCACCTAAATATTCCACCTACATCCATTGATGCTTCGCTAGATTTTGCTGCTCAATCATCCAGCTTACCAACTTCTATTACTATCTCAAGCAAATAACACACTCATTTATTTCTTTTTTAAAACCTTATATCAATCTAATAAGTTCGTTCAAAAGGTAAATCCTTTTGTAAGTATAACAAGGAGGAAACTTATATGAAAACTATTCAATTCACTGTTAATGGCTTACAGCGAACAGTCACTTGTCCCCCAGCTAAGACATTGCTTGATGTATTAAGAGAAGATTTATTTTTAACGGCCAGCAAAGAATGCTGCGGGAAGGGAGAATGCGGGTCCTGTTCGGTGCTTCTAAATGGTGAAGTTGTCTGTTCCTGCCTCATTCTCGCTGCACAGGCAGAGAATCAGGAAATTACTACATGCGAAGGCATCGGATTGACTTCAAATATGGATGTTGTTCAGGAATCCTTTGTTGTTGAAGGCGCAACACAGTGCGGCTATTGCACACCAGGCATTATTGTAGCTGCAAGGGCTTTTTTAAATGAGATCAATTATGTGCCATCGACAGATGAAATTAAAACGGCACTTGGCGGGAACCTTTGCAGGTGTACTGGCTATTCAAAAATAATCAAAGCGATTCAAACAGCAGCCGAAAAGGAATTCACTGATAAAGGAATGATTAAATCATAATGTATAGCAGCGCTATTCTGCTTGCAGCGGGCCAATCATCGAGAATGAAAGATGGTCCCTCCCCCTTAAAAGGAATGCTTCCCTGGAATGGGAAAACATTGATCGAAGCACAGCTTGAAGCTTTAAAGAAATCGGACGTTTCCGAAATCATTACTGTCGTAGGCCATAAAGCTGAAGATTATGTACATTTAGCTAATAAACACCCTGCAAAAATCATTTATAACACAAACTTCCAAGAGGGAAAATGTTCTTCCATTATAGCAGGTCTTGAAGCCATTAATAAGCACTCTGAATTTATTCTGATTGCTGCGATCGATCAGCCTGCAGATTCAAAAGTAATTAATAGTCTGATTCATTCACTTTATAAAAGCAGGTGCAAAATTGCCATACCAGTTTTTAATGGCAAACGGGGACACCCTATCCTTTTTTCCGCAAAAATATTAACAGATTTATTTTCTATTAATGAAGACACCAAAGGACTAAGAAATATTATTCAAAAATATCATAATGACGTGTTAGAGGTCCCAAGCAGCAATCCTCTTGTCAGACTCAACATTAACACCCCAAGGGATTATCAAGAGGCTGTCCGAATCATCCAAAATGTAAAATAGGAGGTTAGTAGATGCTTATTTCAGAGATCGATGTTGTCTCCCCTTCCAGTTTAAATGAAGCCTTGAAAATCTTGGACATCCAAGGACAAAAGGCAAAAGTTATCGCAGGAGGCACTGACGCAGCCGTTCGTATGAAGGAAGGCAAATGGCTGCCAGAGAAATGGGTAAATATTAACGGGCTGAAGGAACTGCGCTACATAATAGAAAAAGACGGTGCAATCCATATTGGCCCATTAACAAGACATACAGATATTGTTCGCTCCAGATTGCTGAAAGAAAAAGCCGATGTCCTTACAGAGGCCTCACGTGAGGTTGGCGCAGCCCAAATGCAAAACATGGGTACAATCGGCGGAAATATCGGCACAGCCTCACCAGCTGGAGATACCATTCCTGCGCTTTATGTATTAAATGCAGTAATTGAGATAAGTTCATTAAATGGCAAACGCCTGATTCCAATTGAAGAGTTTTTTATTGGACCAGGCAGAACGGTCTTAAAACAAAATGAAATAATAACCAATATTATTATTCAGCCTCAGGATGAAAATGAAATAGGAATCTTTCAAAAGCTCGGTCCAAGAAAAGCACAGTCTATTTCAATCGTCAATGTAGCCATCTCATTGATAATGGGCAGCGACAGACAATGTCTCGGTGGAAAGATTGCCTTTGGATCAGTAGGGCCAACCATCATCCGGGCAAAAAAGTGTGAATCTATTCTTAAGCTGAGCCCTTTAACAGATGAAGCGATTCAAAATATTGCTAAAGTTGCCTGGAAGGAAGTAATGCCTATATCAGATGTGAGAGCTTCTGCAGAATACAGACGTGATATGGCAAGTTCTCTCCTTGAACGGGGGCTTTATCGGTTAATGCGGAGGTGGGAAAACAAATGAAAGACATTATAAATAATAACCAATCGTTAAAATGGGTAGGCAAAAGGGTTCAGAGAATTGATGGTCCAAAGAAAGTAACAGGTGAACTTAAATATATGACAGACTATCATTTCGAAAATATGGTATGGGGAAAAGTCCTTCGGTCAAAATACCCGTACGCCAGAATTAAATCTATCAATACTGAAAAGGCAGAACAGCTTGATGGAGTTGTCTGCGTCCTGACACATAAAGATATACCCGGATTTAATGGGTTTGGCATAGTTGTGCCAGATCAGCCTGTTCTTTGTTCAAATATTGTCCGATGTACTGGTGATGCTGTTGCCCTTGTTGCAGCAGAAACAGAAGAAATAGCCGAACTGGCAATTAATCTCATTGAAGTAGATTATGAGCCTCTTGATCCTGTTACCGATCCTGAAAAGGCCATGACAGAATCAGCACCAAGTCTCCATCCAGATGGAAATATCCATAGCCATGTTGCCATCAAAAATGGTGATATTGATCAAGCCTTTGCAGAAGCGGACATCATCGTCGAAAACACCTTCTACTCCCCTAGACAAATGCATGCTTTCATTGAAACAGAAGGCGGCTGGGGTGTGATGGATGATGACGGTTTCATCACAATAAGATGTCCTGGTCAATATGCCTATCGCGACCGTATGCAAATTGCCCGGGCACTTGCCTATAATCCTGAAAGAATCAGAGTAATTTCCAGCCCGCTCGGCGGTGCTTTCGGCGGAAAAGATGAAATCACGGTGCAAATTTACCTGGCTCTTTTAGCCATGAATACGAATGGGCGACCGGTAAAAATTCATTTAAGCCGTGAAGAATCGGTCATTGCTGGAATCAAGAGACATCCCTTTAAGGTTCATATGAAAACAGCAGCAAAAAAGGACGGCACCTTAATTGCCAACCAAGTCAGAGCTGTAGCCGACACAGGCGCCTATGCTTCGCTCGGCGGAGCCGTCATTGCCTTGGCCATTGAGCATGCCTGCGGCCCATACAAAATACCAAATATTGATCTTGACGGCTACTGTGTCTATACAAATAACGGCATTGCTGGCGCATTTCGCGGCTTTGGCGTTAATCAGGTGTGCATGGGGATTGAAACACATATGGATATGATTGCTGAAAAGCTCGAAATTGATCCCATCGAGCTAAGAAAGAAAAATGTCTACCACCAGGGGGAAGTTTCAAGTGTTGGCCATGTTGTTAAATCAAGTGTCGGAACATTCAAAACACTTGAGACCGCAGAGAATTGCGATCTATGGGTTAACCGGGAAAAATATAAAGCTGATGTCAGCGAGCCATGGAAAAAACGCGGGGTAGCTCTAGCCACCTCTTTTCATGGAATTGGCATGGGTATTGGCCTGCCGGATTATGGTGCAGCGACTGTCGAACTTCTTAAGGATGGGACATTCCTTGTTGCTGTTGGCTGTGAGGAAATTGGCGGCGGAAATGGCACTGCCTATGCACAAGTAGCCGCGGAAATCCTTAACTGCGACATTAATAAAATTCAAGTGGTTCAAGGAGATACCTCGCTTACCATGGACAGCGGAACAGTCACAGCCTCCCGCTCCACCTATACAGGCGGAAGAGCTGTTGCAGCTGCCGCACCAAATATGGTCAACTTGCTGAGGAAAACAGCGGCGGAAATATTAAAAGTGCTTATAACAGAGGTTTCACTTGCCGAAAATTGTCTAATAGCCAACGATACTACATTATCCTACGAATCAATTTATCAATATCTCTATGAACACCATGAGGACACAAAAGTTGAAGGACATTTTATCCTGCCGAAAGAAAAGACAGAAATCGAAGGATCCGGCGGTGCTCCCCATCATCTATATGGGTATTTAACCCATGTAGTCATGGTAGAAGTAGATACATTAACGGGAGAGACAGACGTTCTTCGTGTGGTATCGATTCCTGATGCAGGCAAGGTTATTAATCCTCAAGGACTCGAGGGTCAGACTGAGGGCGGTGCGATTATGGGCATTGGCTATACACTTTATGAGGACGTCCTTATTGAAAATGGCTACCATAAAACTCGTAATTTCACAGACTATATTATCCCTACCATTCGCGAAACACCGTTCATTGAAACCTTCCCTGTCGAGGATGCCCCCGAACAATCAGGACCGTTTGGCGCCAAGGGCATTGGCGAAGTGGTTATGATCCCGATTATTCCTGCGATCATGTCTGCCATTTATGATGCAACAGGGGCAAGAATTAAACATCTTCCTGCCACACCTGAAAGAATTTTTAATGCTCTCAAAGAGATTAAAAAAACAAAGATACACACATCAAGGTGAAATTATGATTACACAAAGCATGTTCGATAAATTAACAGATTCACTGAACCATAGAAAGGAATGCTTTTTAGTCACCATTTCCGCTCACCCTGACAAAGAGATGGTCGGCTTAAAAGCACTTCTATGGCCAAATGGGGATTTTTATTGCGAATCTCCCCTCTTCTCTGCTATAGCAAAACCAGTTTTTTCAAGCAGCCAAAGACTGATGCAGCGGAAAAAGTCCGGAACCTCCACTTTTCTATGGAATGGAAGAGAAGCTGAATTTTTTGCTGAATACTTCCCTGTTCCTATCCACCTCATTATCGCCGGAGCGGGTCATGTATGTGAACCCGTTGCAGAAATGGGAAAAATGCTTGACTTTTATGTCACCGTTTTAGATGACAGAAAGGAATTTGCTAATAGAGACCGTTTTCCATATGTCGATGAAGTCGTTTGCCAGCCCTACCTTGAGTACTTTAAGGAAGCTGAGCTTACGGAATATACCTATATCCTCCTGCTTACAAGAGGGCATAAATATGATGTTTTAAGCCTGCAAGAACTGCTTAATCGCAAGGAAAAACCTGCTTATATTGGCATGATTGGCAGCAGAAGACGCATTTCTGGCGTCTTTGAAGAATTAAAACAGGATTTCCCTGAAGAATCCTTTGATCAGCTATATACCCCTGTTGGTCTTGATATTGGCGCCGAAACCCCTGCAGAAATTGCCGTCAGCATTATGGCAGAAATATTAAAAATAAAAAACAACAAATCGGGCCATTCCTTAAGCAGCAAAATCAGGGATTATGCAAAATTAGGGTTTCGTGAGGGGGCAGTGAATTGAAACAGCTACAACTGTTCAAAAGGGCCATCGACATTCGGAAAGGAGGTGAAATGGCTGCCATTGCAACAATTATCCGAACCAAGGGGTCAACGCCAAGAAAAGCTGGAAGTAAAATGATCATCTATCCATGCGGAAAAATTGAGGGAACGATTGGAGGTGGATGCGGAGAAGCTGAGGTGATCGAAAAGGCCTTTGAAGTGATCCAAACCAGGGAACCTGCTAAACATATTGTTGATTTGACAAAAGGCCTTTTTTATGAGGATGGCGGTATATGCGGGGGGATTATGGATGTTTTTATTGAGCCTCTTTGAAAAAAATGACGGCAACACCTGTCTTTAAATTTTGGAAAATCAAATCTGATTGGAGTGGTCTTTCATGTCCATGATTGAAAAAGGTTTAGGATCCAACCTTCCACCCTCTAAGAATGGCCTGTTAGAACGGTTGTTTAAACTATCCGATAGGAATACCAATGTTCGTACAGAAGTACTTGCAGGGGTTACATCCTTTTTAACGATGAGCTATATCATTTTTGTTAATCCGGCAATATTAGCTGATGCGGGCATTCCAAAGGAAGCTGCATTAGCTGCAACTATTTATGCTAGTGTTTTCTGTACAATTTTAATGGCGCTTTGGGCGAACTATCCAGTTGCAGTTGCCCCTGGTATGGGCTTAAATGCCTTTTTTGCCTATACCGTTGTATTAGGTCAAGGACTTACATGGCAGACAGCTTTAGGAGCTGTATTTATTTCTGGTGTTGTCTTTTTAATTCTGACCATCACAGGAATACGGCAAAAGATTGTTGACGGAGTGCCACCTGTACTGAAATCGGCTATTGGGGTTGGGATAGGCCTGTTTATTGCGTTTATCGGCTTCCAAAATGCAGAGCTTGTAGTTGCAAGCGATGCAACTATTGTTACAATTGGAGATTTGACAAGCCTTGGGCCTATACTAGCCCTGCTCGGATTAATCATCGCCTCTTTCTTGATGGCGAAAAAAATGAAGGGTGCCCTGCTGGTAAGTATCCTTGCAACAAGTATAATTGCAATGATCACCGGATTTATTTCCTACCCAAAATCTATCAGCGATGTGGTTTCGTTTAATCTTCCTAGTTTATCCGAAACTTTTTTAGCTATGGATATTAAAGGAGCCATCGCGTACGGTATCATCTCAGTTATTTTCTCATTCACAATCGTCGAATTATTTGATAACCTGGCAACTTTAATTGGTTTGACAAAGAAAGCCGGGTTAATGGACGAAAATGGGAAAATCCAAAACCTTGACCGTGCACTGCAGGCTGATGCGATTGGGACAATGGCCAGTGCATCGTTTGGAAGCACAGCATTAAATGCCTATGTTGAGAATGCTACTGGTATACAAGAAGGCGGAAGAACGGGTTTAACCGCTCTGACAGCTGGCATCTTATTCTTTGCTGCACTAGTTTTTGCACCGCTGATTGTCTTCGTTCCTTCTGTTGCAACAGCACCAATTCTTATCCTTGTGGGTGCCTTGATGATCAGCGAAATTAAAAATATCAGTTTTGATGATTTTACAGATGTGATTCCAGTATTTCTAACAATCATATTAATGCCATTAACCTACAGTATCGCTACAGGTCTAGCCTTTGGGTTTATTTCCTATACCCTTTTGAAGCTGCTGACCGGAAAGACACAGCAGATTCACTGGATCATGTATGTGGTCAGCATCGCTTTCATCATCAACTTTATTATGGGTGGTCATTAATTTTAACAGAAAGAGGGGTATTGTTTGAGGGTAACAAAGGATGCTCTAAAAAAAAGAATTGATGTTGCGGCAAAAAGAATTCCCGCCGACCTGGTGATTAAAAACGGCAATGTTGTAAACGTTTTCACGAGAGAAATTTTAACAGAGGATATCGCGATTGCCGACGGTTATGTGGCTGGTCTTGGTGAGTATGAAGGAATTGAGACTTTTGATGCGTCCGGCAAGTATGTGATTCCCGGCTTTATTGATGGGCATGTTCATATAGAATCTGCTATGGTAACTCCTGCAGAGTTTTCCAATGTAGTGATTCCGCATGGGGTAACAACCATTATCGCCGACCCCCATGAAATTGCCAATGTGACGGGTACAGATGGGATTGATTTCATGCTCCAAGCATCAGAAGATATTCCGCTGGATGTCCTGCTTATGCTGCCTTCTTGTGTTCCGGCAACACCCTTTGAGAATGCGGGAGCAACTCTTTTAGATTCACATCTGGAGCCCTTCTATTCTCATCCAAGGGTCATTGGTCTAGGCGAGGTCATGGATTATCCGTCTGTGTTTTATAAAGATGATAAAATGCTGGCAAAGCTTTTGAGTGCCCGGGCAAAAGAAAAGCATATAGATGGCCATGCTGCGGGGATTGATGGGGACGGCATTAATGTTTATATGGCTGCAGGGATTAAAACAGACCATGAATGTGTTACTGCAGAAGAGGCACTCGATCGCCTTCGCAAAGGGATGTATGTCATGCTTCGTGAAGGTTCAGCCGCAAAAGACTTAGTTACGCTTTTGAAGGCTGTGAATGAAAACAACGCGCGCCGCTGTTTATTTGTAACAGATGATAAGCATCTGGATGAACTTATTGATGACGGGAGCATTAACTATAATGTAAAGACGGCAATCCGCCAAGGTCTTGACCCGCTCCTTGCCATTCAAATGGCGACATTAAATGCTGCAGAGTGCTTCGGACTTAAATCAAAAGGGGCAATTGCTCCGGGTTACGAGGCTGATCTCCTCATAGTAAATGACCTTGAAAGCATTGGGATTGAGCGAGTGTATAAGGGCGGAAAGCTTGCAGCTGAAAATGGCAAAGTCATCCTGTCCGCCAAATCCAAAATAGTTCCCTCGCCATCCATTATCGACAGTGTCAACATTAGTTCGATAACAGCTGAAAATTTGCAGATGAAAATGGATGACAGCAGCGAGGCAAATATCATTGGCATCATCCCGAATATGATTGTAACTGAACATTTAATTGAAAACGTTGATATTAAAAATGGGGCTTTTCAAATTAATCCGGAGAAGGATCAGCTGAAAATTGCTGTCATTGAGCGGCATAATAATACCGGCAATATTGGACTTGGGATTATTAAAGGTTTGGGAATAAAAAATGGCGCTGTTGCCTCAACAGTTGCACATGACTCGCATAATATTGTTGCAGCGGGAACGTCTGATGAAGATATTTTAATGGCTATTGAATGCACTTCAGACATGAAAGGCGGCCTTGTTGTTGTTCAGGATGGGGAAATGATCGCCGGACTATCTCTGCCAATTGCCGGACTGATGTCAGATATGGGATCAGGAGCCATCTACGAAAATTTCTCAGAACTTAACCAGGCTCTAAGGCAGATTGGCTGCTCCATGACTTTTAATCCTTTTATCACTTTGTCTTTTCTTGCTCTGCCAGTTATCCCGGAATTAAAGCTAACAGATATTGGCCTATTCGATGTGAAGAAATTTAAGCATATTGATATACAAGTGATGATGAATAATTAAAATGAGGCGGCTCCTGTTTTGGAAGCCGCCTTTTAATCTATTAATCTTACATTCACTTTTTTGTCATTTGTTTATTTTCTAGTGACAATGCAAGCCATGCGGAATCATCAGCAAAATATCTGGACCAGCTTGCTACACCTGCTAAATTGTACCTAGAGGCAAGCTCTGCCCGCTTATTTAGAGAAAGCTCATCTTCCAGCCAGACTTTGTAGGTAAGTGCCTCCTCCTCTATGCGAAGCTCAGCGTAATTTTGTCCGCTCATCTCATCATAGACAGGAGTGATGCCATTTTCGTCCATCCATTGCTTCACTTTTACCATCGATAGCGCTTTTGATGAAACCTCTCCGGAATCCTTCACTTCCCATAGCCTTGTATAAAGCGGAACGCCAAGAATTAACCTTTCATTTGGCACAACCTCAAGAAGTTTCTGCAGATTCTTTTCGACCCACGGTAAACTGGCAACACTGCCGGCAACAGGCGACGTTCCCCAATGTTCGTCATACGCCATAACAGCCAAGTAATCTACAAGTCCAGCGAGCTTGTCTCTCTCGTAAAAAGCGGACCAATTACCGCTCGTGGAAATAAAGGTAATGTCCATAGAAACGATTAAGCCTGCTTCATGAAAATAGGGGACTGCTTCGCGAACGAACTGAGTAATAAGCGGGCCATCTTCTGGATTCACATTTTCAATATCGAGATTAATCCCGTTTAGATGATACATTTGGCTGTAATGAAGAAGCTGCCTGATCATCCTTTGTCTTGTCTCGAAATTTTTAAATGCTTCATGTGTCAATGCTGGATCAAAGGCATTGGAAAACAATCCCCATACCTGGTAGCCCTGGCCTTTCGCCCAATTCACATAGTCAAGCGAGCCAAGATTCTTAATCGAACCCTGCGCATCACCCAGCTCAAACCAGGTAGGTGAAACGACATTGACGCCAGGCATGTTTGGAATTTTTTCAGTGTCAGGATTTTGTGTATAGACAGCTTCCCATGTTAAATGAATTGGTCCGTCAATCTTTGGAGGCAAGACTTGCTCCTTTCCATGATGAATTGCGACTTGCTCTGTATCTCCTTCAATTACATGGTCCTTTTTAATATATCCTGCTGACCCGTTTTCTTTTCTAATGAAATAATAATCCTTTTTCTCGCCCTCGATATATACCTTTTCCGTATTTTTCAGCTGATCCGTATAAGGAGATTGTAAACTAGCATCCGTTCTTAATCGAAGCTTTTCCTCATGAACTTCATGATCGGTAATTTTTGCATGTTTGATTTTGTCTCCATCTTTTTGAATCCATATCGCATTGGAATCTGGCAGTTTTGTATAGGAAACTGGATAGTAAGCCAATAAAGGTTCTAAAGCCAAGTAGATTTCATCATCCTTCATTTTAGATACAGAAAAATGCAGCTCAACAGGCTTTTCATTAACAAAATACGTTAAGGATTCAGAAGGCATTTGTACAACTTTATTTTTCGTCGTAATGATGACTGAATTTGATTTCTCATCATACGCAATTCCGTCATCGAAGTTCTTTTTTAAAAAAGATATCGGAATATACACGCTATCACGTTCGATCAAAGCATTCCCGTTTTGGGCTCCTGCATATAATATCGGGTATTCCCCTTGAAAATAAGCGGTCTTTTTTGATGAAGCGAATGGATATAATAATAGTAGAATACTAGAAATAATCAATAAAAAAGCAAACAAAAGACCGGCAATAATCCATCCTTTTGCCAACTTTTTTGGTTTGCGGTATTCAATTTGCGGCATTCTTCGACCTCCCTATAGATATCCTAACGAACATGCCCTAATTTGAAAAGAAGAATTTCCTCTTAAAATGACCGAATCATCATCCGTATTTTCGAAATACTTTAAATTGAGCATGGTGTGAAATATGTGGGACATGGTACAATAAAAACACATAAAATTAAGATTCACACCTTGGCAGAAAATACACTGTATTAAGGGTAACAAAGTTTGAAGGAGAGTTTTCATGGTAATATATGGCGTAATTATTATTTTAGCTTATTTACTGGGGTCGATCCCGTCTGGATTAATTGTAGGGAAAACCTTTTATGGAGTAGATATACGTGAACATGGGAGCGGCAACTTAGGCGGAACGAACACGTTTCGGACATTAGGTGTAAAAGCCGGGCTGACCGTTACCATTGCCGATATTTTAAAAGGAACTGCGGCTGTACTTCTCCCTGCTTTATTTGGATCAGACATGCACCCATTGATGGCTGGCATTTTTGCGGTTATTGGACATATGTATCCAGTTTTCGCAGGATTTAAAGGCGGCAAAGCTGTGGCTACCTCCGGCGGAATCCTTTTAGGTTATGTTTTTCCAATGTTCCTGCTTCTGATCGCCGCATTCTTTATTAGTTTGTATATTACAAAATATGTGTCGCTTTCATCAATGATTGCAGCCATTGTTGCTGTTATTTATTCAATAGTCGTATGGGATATCCCACTAATGATTGTTGTATCTCTTCTAGCCTTTTTTGTCTTTTACAGACACAGAGCAAATATTAAACGAATTATCGAAAAAACTGAGCCAAAGATTAAATGGCTTTAATAAAATACACATATTATTCTTAGAGCAGCAGGATTTCGATTCCTCTGCTTTTTATTTTGTATAGAATGGCGTTCGTTCGAAAAACACAACGTTTTGTTCTCTATTTAAAATCTTTACTTTTTCTGTTATTATTATAGTAAGATTTACCTGTTTTTCTATTTCTCTGCTAAAATATTTTAAAATATAACAAAACCGAACATAAATTGCTTTTTTTCGTCATAGATTAAATCGAAGTTTTTAATTTCAATCGAATTTATGAATCAGTTTAAAGGATGGTAATAATATGGATACAGAAAAAAAGCAAAATAATCTTAATCATTCCCAAGCCAATTTGCAGCAAACAAAAAATGAGGAACTGCTTTCTTACAATCAATTAGCCGCAGGTATTGCCCATGAAATAAGAAACCCGCTAACAACAGTAAAGGGCTTTATGCAGCTGTTAAGGCCCTACCTTGAAGAAATCGGAAAAGAAATCTATGTAGATATTGCCATTGATGAATTAGATCGGGCAAACAAACTTATATTTGACTTTTTAAATGCATCGAAGCCCAGTCAAAATATGCAAACAGATGTAGCGCTAAATAAGCTGGTACAGGAAATGACTCTTTTATTTGAAAGTGAAGCTATTCTGAAAAAAATCGATCTTGGCTTTGCACTGTCTGTTGATGAACCCGTCGTGACCGGCGACGCAAATCAGCTAAAACAAGTCTTACATAATATTATCAAAAACGCTATCGAGGCAATTTTAACAAATCAACAAAAAGGAAAAATTCATTTGAACGTTACTGTGAATGGTGATAAAGCATACATTATGATTGAGGATAACGGATGCGGCATGGACGAGGAAACCCTTACAAGTATGTATATCCCTTTTTTCACAACAAAGCAATCCGGCACGGGGATCGGAATGTCTATATGCAAGAAAATTATTGATAATCACCATGGGCAAATAAATATCAGCAGTTTTCCTGGGAAAGGAACGGCTTTTACCATTGAACTCCCACTCAAAAACAAGCGGCAGAGCTAAATTGCCGCTTGTTTTATTAGATTTTTAGAAGTTTAAAATGCTTGTTCCCTAAAAGATCTGAAACATAGTCAAGCTTCGCATGATCAAAATAAACAAGATCTTTTTCGTGAATTAATATTTTGATTCCTTCTATTTCAAATTCTTTATCATCTGTTAATGGCCGCTCTTCCAGAGACAGCTTAAGTTTGGGACCACCTCAGCCAATTCCCATAGTCAGGCGGACATACAGCACTTCATCATCAGATTTTTGTTCCTTTGTAATTTCCTGTATAAGCTTCTGATGGGCACTCCCAGTTAGCTTTAACATTACATCACCCCGCTCTCGTTTTTTATTATATCCCCTGCCTGTTGAAAATTCACCAGATAAGAATTTTTCCGAACTTTTTAAAAAATTTAGCGAAAAATCAAGAAATTTGTATTATAGTAGGGTAAAAGTGATGCGAAGGTGAACGGGTCTATGAAAAAGATAAATAGTTTACTATTTTCCCTTCTTTTATGCATAGCATTGGTTATCATATCTGTCTTTTTAATGATTCAAATGTATCAAGAGGCTTCTGCTAAGGAAACAGCCCCTTTGCAAATTCATTTGCATGAGGCAAAGCAAACAGTTTCCCTCTCAAAGACTGTGATTGAGACAGTTACCATCGGAGGCATCGGTGATATTTTGATTCATGATTGGGTATATAACGATGCTAAAGCAGCCGCTGGATATAACTTCAAGCCAATGTTTGAACAGGTCAAACCTTTGCTGCAGCAGCCTGATGTTTTGCTTGCGAACCAAGAAACCATTCTTGGCGGAAAGACATTTGGAATTTCCAGCTATCCCTTATTTAACAGTCCACAGGAAGTTGGCGATGCTTTAATAGATGCCGGTGTTGATATTGTCTCAACTGCAAACAATCATTCACTCGATAAGGGCGAAAAGGGTCAGATTGCCTCGCTAAATTATATGGATCAGATTGGCCTTTCCCATGTTGGGACATATCGAAGTCATGAGGATAAGCAAAAACTTAAAGTCATCACCAAAAACGGGATTAAGATTGGTTTTCTCTCCTATACATATGGGACGAACGGAATCCCAGTTCCCGAAGGAAAAGAATATCTAGTAAATCTGATTGACAAAGAAGCGATAAAACAAGAAATTTACCGAGCAAAAGGTGTGGCGGACGTACTGATTATGAGCATTCATTGGGGGAATGAATACCAGCGTTATCCTGTTGAGGCGCAAATAGAATTAGCACAATTTCTTGCGGACGAAGGGATTGATGTGATTTTTGGTCATCATCCCCATGTTCTTCAGCCAATGTCCTGGATTAAAGCAAAGGATGGCCGGGATGTGTTCGTTGTATACTCATTAGGAAACTTCCTTTCAGGACAATATCATGATTATAAAGATATTGGCGGAATGGCTACTGTTGAAATTACTAAAGAAGTCTATGATGGCGGAAAAAAGATTACAATCAATAATCCGCAATTTTACCCAACCTATGTTTCTAATAAGGGGTTAAAACAATACCGAATCGTCCCATTACAAAATGCTGCAAGCTATGGATTAAAAAATGCAGAAAATAAATATAAAGAAATCCAGCAGCATATGCTTGGAGGCCTGAAGTAATGGTAAAATAGCTAGAGGAATAATGAGAGGGTGAGACCGGTGACGAAAATGAAAAAGCAGACTGCACCGCTTATATATATGCAGCTTCTCCTATTCATTGCTATCATACTCTTAGCTCAATATCAGCTTTTTACCTTTGCCTTTATTTCGATTTTTTGTTTTATCCTTTATTTAATGATAAAAAGTGAACCAAATCGATTATTCATTTGGACAGCTGCTGCCTATTTACTGGGATATGTTTTTTATTTGTACGGGGATCGGCTAACAGAGGAATTGCCGTTTAGTTTCAGCACGATCATGATTGTTAAACGCTTTTTATTGCTATTTCCAATTCTGTTCATTTATTATGTATCAAAGAAATTTGGCAAAAGAGCAAATGACTTTTATGGCTTGCCCAATTGGAAGGAAAAGATCTCCTTCCCTTTTATTTGGAAAGGTTTCCATACGGTTTCTATTAAAACCTTTTTAATGATTGCTTTAAGTATCAATGTGATCGCCTTCATCCCATTGATACTTAAAGAAAACATGGTGCTGAGCCTTTCATTTCTTACATTCCTTATACTTTTTTCTGCTATTAATGCCATTATAGAAGAAGCTTTATGGAGAGGCTTATTGTTGACAAGAATGAAGGATCTGGCCGGAGAAAAGGCAGCTGTTATTTTTTCTGGACTCGCTTTTGGATTGTCCCATTTGGCGCTTGGCTACTCTTTGCCGATTTGCCTGGGATTTGCAGCAGGAGGATTTTTTTATGCTGGTATGACTGTTCGTTCAAGGAGCCTATTTCCAGCAATGATCTGGCATTTTTTCTATAATGTTTTGATGATTGTCAGCGGAATCATTCCTTATCCCGGCTGACAAAACAAACAGGGTTAGAGTAGTCAGTATGCTCTAACCCTGTTCAAACCAAATATGGTTCTCTAAACCCTCACTTTTTAAGATCTTTGCTCCTTTTTCACCAATTAAATCAAAATGAGAATAACCGTCTTCCCGGTGATGGATCCACTCTTCCTTTAAGCAATACTTTTTTCCCCATTGGATTAATTTATTTAAATCACTGCACCCAACTTTTGTCACTGTCTTACTGCCTGGAAACCGATCATCAAGCCAATAATGGGTTAAAAATGCAATTTCCCCCTGGTCAATTTTTGCTTTCCACAATCTGATATCCTCTTTTTTTATTCCAAATGCCAAAACAAGCCCCCCTTTATTTCCATCAACTTAGCTCTGTACAGGCTGTTTTTTTGCCTTTTCATAGGCTTCATGCCAATCAGGAAAAGATCTTTTAATTGAAACTGGACGGAAACTCTCCCTTTTTACGCATGTGTGCTTGGACATTCCAGTAACAGCCAGCTCACCTTCTGGTGTAAAAATCTCGTATCCATATACAATGCGAAGACCATCATATTCCTCAACCCATGTTTTTACAGTTGCTATTTGCCCATATCTTAGCGGTTTTTTATACGATGCCTGAATATCTAAAACAGGAGAGAGAATCCCCTCCTTTTCAAGCTGAGCATAGCTAAACCCTAATTCATTTATCAGCTGTGTACGCCCTAATTCCATCCAGACAAGGTAGTTGGCATGGTAAACAACGCCCATCTGATCGGTTTCTGCATATCTAACTTCAATTTCCCTTTCAACAACTAGCATGATGATTCCCCTTTTCTCATACGATTAAGTGCCAATTCAAAATCCGCTTTTTCAAGGAAGGATATTTCTTCTATTTGTTCCATTTCCTCATGTTCAGACATTAATCTGATCGCCTGGAACTGAATGGCTTCATCTGTTAAATTAGTAGCAAATCTCCCATTGCCATTATTCGGTGCAAGCTGCAAATGCTCTTTAAGATAATCAATAGCCTCTTCATTTAACCGATATTGAAAATTTGAGGCATAGGAAATGATAATCTGCAGCAATTCTCCAGCTGCATAATCAGGAAAATGGAAGAACTTTTTAAATCTGGACTTTAGCCCAGGATTGCTTTGGAGCAAGGATTCCATTTCCTTTGGATAGCCAGCAAGTATCACTACGAGATTTTCGTTATGCTTGGTCATTTCATCAACAAGCGTATCAACAGCCTCTTTGCCAAAGTCTCCTGGAGCAGCACGCAGCAGCGAATAGGCTTCATCTATAAATAGGACACCGCCTAGCGCTTCTTTAATTTTTCTTTTTGTTTTTATTGCTGTCTGTCCGACATACCCTGCCACGAAATCTGATCTGCTTGCGACGATTAAATGGCCTCTTTTTAATAGGCCGCACTCTTTTAGCAATTCGGCATAAATTTTTGCTACTGTCGTTTTCCCTGTCCCAGGGTTACCCGTAAATACGGAGTGCAGTTGGATGGGGACTGCAGGAAGCCCTTTACTTCTTCTCATCTGCTGTATTTTCACGAAGGAAATAAGCCTAGTGACTTCATGCTTTATTGTATCAAGACCAATAAGACCCGCTAGTTTTTCGCTGGGACCTGCTGATTTCTCCTCTTCCTTGATTTCAAAGTCTTCTTTTTCCAATAAGGTATAGCTAAGGATTTGCTCTTCCTGACTGGACTGAGCTCCTTTTTTGAAAATGGCATTCAGTACAATATTTTTGACAGTCCGTGCGTTACCAAATGTTTCGTCCACACGTTCATTCTCAATTTGATCCTCAAGAATATACTTTGCTTCTTCCGTTATCATATAATCATTTTCATAAGCAAATTTTTCTGCCATTTCAATGAGTTCTTCGTTTGAATAGCTTGGCAGGTGAATGTGGTTAGAATTTGGAAACCGGCTTCTCAATCCTGGATTGGCATCAAGAAATTGTCTCATTTCCTCAGGATAGCCTGCCAGGACTACAGCAAATTTACCCCCGAAGTCGGAACCCGTCATTAAAGAAACAAGTGTATCTATCACAGCCTGTCCGTAGTCATTTCCTGACTGACCAATTCTTTTCAAACTATAGGCTTCATCAATAAATAACACTCCACCGAGAGCCTTTTCCACGATGGAGCGGACATTCTCCTCAGTCTGCCCAACGTATGCACCGACAAGATGGGAGCGGTTCACTTCAACTACTTCTTCCTTTGGCAAAACACCCAACTCATGATAAATTTTCGCTAAAAGCCTTGCCAAGGTTGTTTTTCCTGTCCCCGGATCACCGGTTAAAATCATATTCAGGCTTAATTCATCCTTTGTTTTAAAGCCAAGCTGCTTGCGATTTTTTTGATAGGTAAGAAAGCGGTAAAAGTCATTCATTCTTTCTTTAACAGATTCTAGTCCAATCATATCTTGAAGCTCATCCAATGCACTAGCTTGGCTTGGCTGCCTTAAATCTTTGAAGATAAAAAGGTCCTTCCATTCCTTTTTCATGTCCTCGATTAAATCAAGATGATTTTTCATATCGCTATAATAGCCGGAATTATAAAACATACCAGAAACAGATTGGATAAATTCTTCCGAGGCCTTTAATAATAATTCCGTTTCATTAAGGATCTTTTCTAATATATCTATTAATTGTTGATATTGCTGATACGATGACTGTTCCTTTGATGATTCCATGGCATTATGGATGGTTTGCCGCTCCAACTCTGCCAATGGCAAAAATTGCTGGCAAAGATCTATAATTTGCTTGGCAGTGCCCATTTTTGCTTGTCTGCTGTCTGTTTCCCGTAACGCGGGGAAGGATAACACCTGCAGGAATCCTTTTTTATCGTTCCACTGTCGTTTTGATATGACATCAGCTGCCAGCTGATTATTTATATTTAATTGATGCGCTTTCTGAATCCAAGCAAGCCCAACCGAATCTTGCTCAAATTTCTCTAGCCGCGAAAGGCCGGCGATCGTCAATAATTCTGAAACAGTTTCACGATCCCTATCTTCCTGCAAGGATTTAATTGCGGCGATAACTGGCCGTTCATCCGTTAAAAAGCCATTATCGGTTAGCTCGGACTTCCATATTTGTATTTGTTCATTGAGATAGCTTTGATTTTTATGTTTTTCCATTATGTATCACTCTTCATATTAAGATCCTTTCTATCTTAACACATCCTCATCAGTTCCAAAAAAGAAAATGACCTGACCCAATAGATGGGGATCAGGTCTCGGTGATTCGTTTTCTAGTTACTGATAGTTATTTTGTCCGCCGTTCTGCTGTGCGTGTGCTTCATCCTTAATTTCAGAGCGCATAGCTTCAATACTTTCTCTGCGGCGTTCGTTTTTTGCCTCAATATTGGCACGGTCTTGGCCTTCAGCAAACTTTGCAGCAGCCTCGGCCTCGTGAATATTCTCAATCGTGTTTTGTACCATGGATTGCAGCTTTTCGACATTATCACTGCGGTCATCTGGCTTCGGTTTGTTGTTATAAGTCATTTCCAGTTCCTCCTTTGATCATTGGTGATGATACAAGGTTAGTTTGCGAAAACTCCTGAAATTTATCCAGGAGAAACATGGGCACCAAAGTCTTTTGCATTCATAAAAAAGCCCGCTTTCTCTCGTCTAGTGAAAGCGGGTTGAATATCTATTTATTCACCTTTTGTTTGCATAACCTGCGGCACACCGCCTGTATTGCTTTGCATTTTCTTGCCGTTATTTCCGCCATAGCCCTGTGGCTGTGTACCAATATGGTTTGGAGTATACTTTCGTGCATCTCTTTTTGGATTTCCCATAATGAATCCCTCCTCTATCTAAAGTATCTGCTAGTCAGTTAAGATTCATTTATGGAAATGTATGTCACTCCGCTTTATTTAGACGCTTTTCCTCTAAGCGTTCCTCAATTCTTTCCATGGCAGCTAGGTCGCGCATGATTTGACGCTTATTTTCCGAAACAAGTTCAGCGAATGAACGCTTTCTCGGTTTTCTCATTGATAGTCACCTTCCTTTAACCTATAGTACAAATATTATGGCCATTTTTAATTGTAATTATTACAACTTTTTGAAAATTTATAGATTTTTGCTTTTTGTGGTTAAGCACCTGCAGCGAAGATTAACTAAGCGACTAAAATCAACATTGAGCTTTAACACAGCCTTATTGTTGAAAAAGAAAAACACCGGGATCGCCGGTGTTTACATTTCGGAAAGATATTCTTTCATTCGCTGGTATGACATGGTGCTGTAGTGTTTAAATTGGATAATGCCTTCTTCATTAATAAAAAAAGTGGTTGGAATAGATAGGATCCTATATGTGGTGTTAGCCTCATCCTGTTTATCGAGCAAGATGGGAAAGTGCAGGCCTAATTTTTGGGCATAACCAGACACGTCACTTTCAGGGTCAATATTGATGGCAAGTATCACAATGTCACCCTTATGTTCCTTATAGAATTTCTGCATGGCGGGCATTTCTTTTTTGCATGGCGGGCACCAGGTAGCCCAGAAGTTCACCATTACTTTTTTACCTCTAAAATCGGAAAGCTTGACTGTTTCACCGTCCAGGTTTTTTAGTTCAAATTCAGGCGCCTCCATCCCGATCTCTGGCCCAACTAATTTTGTTTTAGCAGGTTCCTCAGTTTCCATGGCATGTACGATTATAGCAGTCATAAAAGAAATGAAAAAAAAGGCAGCTATTGTCTTTTTAAACAACTTTATCGACATCCTTTTTGTCAATGTTACTAGTATTTTTGCCCAAATGCCTAGAAACATGAGGAAAAATAAAAAAGCGTGAGATTTCAAAGAGAAATCCCACGCTTTATGAAAATTAGTTAGCTAATTTTTCACGAAGAACCATTTGTAAAATACCGCCATGACGATAGTAGTCAATTTCTACTTCTGAGTCGAAACGGACAACAACTTCGAATTCTTTCTTATTGCCTTCTTCATCAGTTGCAGTTACTTTTACAAGGTCATGAGGCTTGACGTTTTCATCGATTTGAACATCGATTGTCTCTTTGCCAGTTAAGCCAAGAGCTTCAGCATTTTCGCCTTGCTTGAATTGAAGTGGAAGAACACCCATTAATACAAGGTTAGAACGGTGAATACGCTCATAGCTTTCAGCAATGACTGTTTTGATGCCTAGAAGGTTTGTACCTTTAGCAGCCCAGTCACGTGAAGAACCCATTCCGTAATCTTTACCAGCAAGAACAACAAGGCCAGTTCCATTTTCTTTATACTTCATGCATGCATCGTAAATGGACATAACTTCACCTGTTGGCCAGTAAGTTGTATAACCGCCTTCTGTTCCAGGTGCTACTTGGTTACGGATACGAATGTTAGCAAATGTACCGCGCATCATGACTTCGTGGTTTCCGCGGCGTGAACCGTAGGAGTTGAAATCACGAACTTCTACACCATTCTCAAGCAGATATTTTCCAGCAGGTGTATTTTTGCCAATTGCACCAGCAGGAGAAATATGGTCAGTTGTTACGGAATCGCCGAATTTACCAACAACGCGTAAACCAGCTAATGGTTTTACTTCATCTGGATCCTTTGATAATCCTTCAAAGAATGGAGGATTTTGAATATATGTTGAATCATCATTAAATGCATATAATGCATCGTCATTTGTTTCAATCTTATTCCATAGAGCATTGTCTCCGAATACATTTTCGTATTCTCTGCGGAATAATTCTGGTGTAACAGTTTTCTTAACCACTTCATTAACTTCAGCAGTTGTTGGCCAAATGTCTTTAAAGAAAACGTCGTTTCCATCTTTATCTTTGCCAATGGCATCGTTCTTAAGATCGACATCCACAGTTCCAGCTAATGCATAAGCAACAACTAGCGGTGGAGAAGCTAGATAGTTAGCTTTTACAAGCGGATGGATACGTCCTTCAAAGTTACGGTTACCTGAAAGAACAGATGTAACAAGAAGGTCGCTTTCAGAAACAGCTTTTTCAATTTCTGGCAATAAAGGACCTGAGTTACCGATACAAGTAGTACATCCGTAACCAACAAGGTTAAATCCTAGCTGATCTAGGTATGGCTGTAGACCTGAATCACGAAGATAGCCTGTTACAACCTTAGACCCTGGAGCTAATGAAGTTTTCACATAAGCTGGCACCTTCATGCCAAGCTCTGCTGCTTTCTTAGCAACTAGACCCGCTGCAACTAGAACATATGGGTTGGAAGTGTTTGTACAGCTAGTGATAGCTGCAATAGCAACCGCACCAGTCTTCATTACAGTCTCATTGCCGTTTTCAAATTTAACTGTAGCTGTTTTATCAATTTCCTTCTCGTCAAAGCCAAAGCCTTGGTTGCCCTGTGGAGCAGTAACCGCTTTGTTGAATTCTTCCTTCATTGCTGAAAGAGGAATTAAATCCTGCGGACGCTTTGGACCAGAAAGGTTAGCTTCAATTTCATTAAGGTTAATTTCAACTACACTTGTATAAACTGGTTCAAGGCTTGGATCAAAGAATAAACCGTTCTCTTTGCTGTATGCTTCAACCAAATTAATTTGTTCTTCGCTGCGGCCAGTTAAACGCATGTAATTTAATGATTCAGCATCTACTGGGAAGAATCCGCAAGTTGCGCCATATTCTGGAGCCATGTTAGCAATCGTTGCACGGTCTGCAAGTGGAAGTGATACGACTCCAGGACCGTAGAACTCAACAAATTTGCCAACTACACCATGAGCACGAAGTACTTGAGTTACTTTCAAAGCAAGGTCTGTTGCAGTTGCTCCATCAGGAAGCTCGCCAACTAATTTAACCCCTACAACTTCTGGTACAGGGAAATATGAAGGCTGTCCAAGCATGCCTGCTTCAGCTTCAATACCGCCGACACCCCAGCCAAGAACACCGATACCGTTAATCATTGTAGTATGGGAGTCAGTTCCAACTAGTGTATCTGGGAATGCTTCTACTTCGCCGTCTTCGTTTTCAACAGCATGAACAACATTTGCAAGAAATTCTAAGTTTACTTGGTGAACGATACCTGTTGCAGGCGGAACTGCACGATAGTTATCAAATGCTTTTTGCGCCCAGCTTAGGAACTGATAACGCTCCTGGTTACGTTCAAACTCAAGCTGCATATTGAAGTTAAGCGCATCTTGGCTGCCGAATCTGTCAACTTGAACAGAGTGGTCAATAACAAGATCCACTGGTTTAAGCGGGTTAATTTTATCTGGATCTCCGCCCATGTCAGCCATTGCTTTTCGAAGAGAAGCAAGGTCAACAACTGCAGGAACGCCAGTGAAGTCTTGAAGGATAACACGAGAAGGTTTGAAAGGAACATCAATTTCCTTTACTTCGTCTGTTCCCCATTTTGCTAGATTTTCAACATGTTCTTTTTTAATAACGCGTCCGTCTAATTGACGAAGGACAGATTCTAATAGAACCTTGATAGAGTAAGGCAATTTAGAAACATTACCCACCCCAGCCTGTTCTAGAGCAGCCAGGTTATAATAGTGATAAGTTTTCCCGTTAACTTCTAATGCTTTGCGGGAATTGAAAACATCATTTTTTGCCATCGGGTAATCCCCCTTCTTACATAAATATTCAATTGAAATGAAATAAATTGTCAAAAAGTTAGAATATTCGCCCCATCCAACTTTTCTCACAATTACTATCTTAATACAACCTTTAACATAAGTAAATAACAAGAAAGTTATTGTTTCCGATAAGTTTTTCTTATCTCAAAGGAAAATGAACAGATTTTTTTAATTATTAGCCCATCCCTTTAATTATTTCTCTTATTCATTATTGCTTTACAAACTGATTTTATTATAGCAAAAAAGCTTTTATTTAACATAAAATAACAGCTCCAAGGCAAACTATTATTTGGAGGTGAAGAAAATGGCAAAAAGAAAATCGAATCATGTCATCCCTGGCATGAATGCCGCTAAAGGACAAGGGATGGGTGCAGGATTTAATGAAGAATTTGCTAACGAACCATTGACAGAAGCGCAAAAGCAAAATAATAAGAAGCGGAAAAAGAACCAATAAATGAGAAAAGCCGAGGACACCCGCACAGCGGCGAGCTAGATTATCACTAGATGGAAAAATTAATCCATCTCTAACTAAAAAAAGAACCCAGCTAACGGGTTCTTCCTTTACTAACTTATTGGAATTGATTGACCTCAGTGACCATTTGGCCCAAATCTCTTTGAAATTGCTCTAACTGGCTGCGCTGTGTTTCAGAAGCGACCTCAAGGGCATTTTCAATTTGTTCATATGCTTCATTGACCTCTTGCTTTAAATGCTTCAGCTGATGGCCGTAGCTTGCCGAATCCTTGACTATTTCGTAATACAGTTCCTGTGCATCTCTAATTCCCTGCTGTGCAGCTTGGAATGCCTGCTGTTTATCTTTATTGTATGGCATTAATTTTCACTCCTTAATGATTTAGTAAGTTTAAATTGTGCAGGTGTGAAAAAAAATATTCCGTATATATTTGCAGAGATTTTCCATGCTAATGTTGAGGAGGGATAGATATGAACAAAAATGATAGCAAGGATATGAGAAGGAATGCTCCAAAAGGAGGAAACTCAGGCCAGCCTGAGCCGTTAAGCGGTTCAAAAAAAGTGAAGAACCGTAACCATACCAGACAAAAAAATAACTCTGGACATGATATGTAGGATAGGTCCAGGCGCCGGGGCTGCAAAAATACAACAGCCCCGATTTTTTTCTGTATGCAGGTCATCCTAGCACCTTTTTTTCAAGTGATTTGGCTTTCAAAAAGATTGCAAAGCCCCAACAATGATTTCCTCTTCTTCTTCGGAAACAGATCGCAAATCTATTAAGACCTCATCCTTTTGAATCCGGACAATGATGCTTGGCGAGCTGTCTTTCCTTAACTTTTCTGCAAGCTCTTGTGCTGTCAGGGTATGATGTTTTATTACTGCAGCATAGGATGGCAGTTCAACATCCGGCATTGTACCTCCGCCAACCTGGCCAATACTTTCCGTGAAAGAAACTTCATATTGATCAGCAGCAGACTTTAATTTTGCAATAAAACCTTCTGTCCGTTGTTTCATTTCCTCCTGTGTAAGCAGCAGTTCGTGAATGATAGGAATATTTCTGACCCCTCTGTCTCCCTTTACATATTCATTTAAGGTACCCTCTAACGCAGCAAGCGTCATTTTATCGACCCGCAATACACGTGCAAGCTGATGCGTTTTTAATTGATCAATCAGCTCTTTTTTTCCAGCGATAATTCCCGCCTGCGGACCTCCTAATAGCTTGTCCCCGCTAAATGAAACAAGGTCAGCTCCCTTATTTAATACCTCCTTGACAACTGGTTCATCACCGATGCCATGTTTGGTGAAATTATATAAAGCTCCGCTGCCAAGGTCTTCGTAAAAAATGACTCCGCGCTGTTTTGCGAGCGTTGCGAGTTCCTCTGTTTCAACAGTTTTGGTAAAACCGATAACTTTATAGTTGCTTGTATGCACCTTGAGGACCATGGCTGTTTGCTCGGTAATTGCCTCTTCATAATCTTTCAGGTGCGTTTTATTGGTTGTGCCAATTTCAACAAGATGTGCCCCGCTTTCTTCCATAATAGAAGAGATCCTAAATGATCCGCCGATTTCCACAAGCTGACCTCTGGAGACAATAACCTCCTGATTAGCGGCTAAAGCCTTCAAAATTAAATAAACAGCAGCCGCATTATTATTAACAACCATGGCCGCTTCTGCACCTGTCAAAGTTTTAATTACCCCTTCTACATGACTATGCCTTGAACCCCTTTTTCCCTCCTCGATTTGATATTCAAGATTTGAATAATGAACAGCTGTTTCCAGCATATGTTGAGCGGCATCCTTGCTCAGCCTCGCGCGTCCCAAATTAGTATGAAGAATTGTACCCGTTGCATTTATTACTCTCTTAATGGTATAGCTGAATTCCTTTCCTGCTGCTTTTTCTAATTTTTGAAAAATGACATCATGAAAGGCGCTGCTGCCAGGTTCGGGCCCGTCCCACGCACCTTCAAGCATGTCAGTCCGAATGCCGCTGATAACAGCTTTTAAAAGATTGGTTATATGTATTAAATCAATGCTATTGTTATTCATTATTTGTAAAAAACGCTCGTCTTTTTGAAGCTCATGTATCGGCGGTATATATCTTAATAAATGTTTCATTCTGATCCCCTCCAATTTCCCACTTGATTATATCATCTTTTATGATGGGAAAAAATTGGACTTCAAAACCCTAAGCGCCTTAAGCTAGACATTCCATGAGCTTCTCTCTCAAAAAAACCTCCCCATATAAATATGAGAAGGCTTAATAGAATTAGTCTTGAAGCTCTTTCAATTTTTCTATAATCTGCGATGACTTTGGAAATAGCCCGGTGTCATCTTTAGAGTATATTTTTTCTCCGTTTACGGATACTTCAAATACTCCTCCTGAGCTAGGTATAAGCTCCATTTTTTCGATTTTATGTCTAAATTCAGTAAAGAGATCTTCCGCGAGACCCGCGGCTTTTGGTGCGTAGTTTCACATCATGCAAAATTCAACTTTTATAGTAAATGTCATGTTGGCCTGACCTCCTTTTTTAAAAAATTCAGCTTTTAATATATAGTCATTGTAGTACAAACCTTTTGTTATTCGCAAATAAAGCATACTTTTACCAACCTATCCATCGTACGATAGACGAGAGGGTCTTTTTGTTCGTTAAATAGGATAAACAATATGTGATTATTTTTCTCAGAGAAGGTATACTTAAATCTTGGAGGTGGATACACATGACAGAACATGAAAAAATCCGTTTAACATCAATGTCAACCAAAGCTGGCTGAGGATGCAAAATTGGTCCTGAAGACCTGGCGCAAGTTTTGCGTCAATTACCAAAACAAGATCCCATTCCAGAATTACTGGTGGGGAATGAAACATCAGATGATGCTGGTGTGTATAAATTAACAGACTCAATCGCCCTAATCCAAACCGTCGATTACTTCACACCAATCGTAGACGACCCTTATATGTTCGGACAAATTGCTGCGGCAAATGCTTTAAGTGATGTATATGCCATGGGAGGCCAGCCGAAAACAGTTATGAATATTGTCGGCTTTCCTGTTAAAAAACTTGGCGGAGACATGCTCGCTGAAATCCTTAAGGGTGCAGCAGATAAGGTAAAAGAAGCTGGAGCCATTACTGTCGGCGGACATTCAGTGGATGATCAGGAACCAAAATTCGGACTTTCCGTTACCGGACTTGTTCATCCTGAGCATTTCTGGAGAAATGTCGGCGCAAAGCCAGGAGATGCCCTTGTCCTAACTAAGCCAATCGGAGTTGGCATCATGACTACCGGGATAAAACGCGGGGCGGTCACTAAAGAACAGGAAGCAACTGTAACAGATTTTATGGCCATGCTAAATAAAACAGCGGCCGAAATCTTAATGAATTACTCACCAAATGCTGTAACGGACGTAACTGGATTTGGCCTTGTAGGCCACGGAACGGAAATGGCTAAAGGGAGCAATGCAAGCTTTGAGCTCGATTATTCTAAGGTGCCGATCCTTGAAGGGACGGAAGAACTCGCTGCCGCTGGTATTATCCCTGGCGGAACGAAATCCAACCATACATGGGTGAAGGAAGATGTCTCTTATGAAAACCTTAGCCAGGAGGAACAATTTATTTTATGCGATGCGGTAACCTCTGGAGGGCTTCTTGTTTCCATCCCCGAAAAGGAAGCTAAAGCCTACGTGGAAAAACTGCATGACGCAGGACTTGGATATGCTGCCATTATCGGAAAAGTTACCGAGAAAAAAGACAAGCTCATTTACGCAAAAAAATCCCTTGATTAAAAAATCAAGGGATTTTCCTTATTTAGTCTGCAATTTATCCAGCATGTCTTTTGTCATTGCAGCTAGGTCATATTTGGCTTTAAAGCCCCATTCTTCTTTGGCCGCACTTGCATCAATTGAATTTGGCCAGCTTTCAGCAATTTCCTGGCGAACAGGATCCACTTGATAGGAAATTTCGAAACCTGGGACCGATTTGCGAATTTCAGCAGCAATTTCCTCTGGATCAAAGCTCATTGCTGTGACATTAAAAGCGTTGCGATGCTTAAGTTTGGCAGAATCCGCCTCCATTAAATCCATAATGGCATTTAACGCATCAGGCATATACATCATATCCATATACGTGTCTTTATCAATATAGGAAGTGTATCGGCCATTTTTAACCGCTTCATAATAAATTTCAACGGCATAATCGGTTGTTCCCCCTCCAGGAGGGGTTACGTATGAAATTAGGCCAGGGAATCTTAATCCCCTTGTATCTACGCCAAACTTATGAAAATAATAATCGCAAAGTAATTCGCCGGAAACCTTATTTACCCCGTACATAGTAGTTGGACGCATAATGGTATCCTGAGGAGTCTGGTCTTTTGGTGTTTGCGGACCAAAAGCGCCGATTGAGCTTGGTGTAAAAAATTGACAATTAAGCTCTCTTGCAGCCTCAAGAGCATTTAAAAGCCCGCCCATATTTAAATTCCAGGCAAAGACAGGATTTTTTTCTGCCGTAGCAGAAAGAAGTGCAGCCATATGAATAATTGTATCAGCCTTGTGTTTTCGCGCTGATTCAATTATTGTTTTTGTATCTGTTACATCAACGACTTCAAAAGGGCCGGACAAAGCTGCCTCAGAATCATTTTTGCGGATGTCTGTGGCAATGACATTATCTGCACCATAAATATCTCTTAATTTCATTGTCAGCTCTGAGCCAATTTGCCCTAAAGCGCCTGTAATAAAAATTCTTTTCATAATTTCCTCCCAGCCTTCCCTTGTTGAAAAATCCTCTATTTCTCTAAATAATTTCTAATTCTTTTCCAACCTTCTCGTATATGGAAATGGCCTGATCTAGCATTTCCTTCGTATGTGCCGCAGACGGCATATTTCTTACTCTTCCGGTACCTCTAGGAACTGTAGGAAAAACGATGGATTTAGCATAAACACCGTTATCATCCAGTTTCTTGCTGAATGCCTGGGTTTTAACCTCGTCACCGATGATACAAGGGGTAATCGGTGTTTCGCTATTGCCAATATTAAATCCTAGCTTTTTTAAGCCTTCTTTTAAATAATTGGCATTTTCCCATAGTTTTTCATTCAGCTCTGTACTTTCCATTAATATTTCAATCGCTTTTAGGCTGGCAGCCGTATCAGCAGGTGTTAAGGAAGTAGAAAATAGAAACGGACGGCTTCTGACCTTGAGCCAATCAATTAATTCGCTCTTCCCGGCAACATAACCTCCGACAACGCCGATCGCTTTTGAAAGTGTGCCAATTTGGAAATCAATTTTATCAGAAAGACCAAAATGCTTAACTGTTCCTGCACCCTTTCCTAAAACTCCAGATCCGTGTGCATCGTCGACATAAGTAATGAGATCAAATTCCTCGGCAATTTCAACGATTTCAGGCAATTTAGCAATATCGCCGTCCATTGAGAAAACCCCATCAGTAATGACCATAATTTTATTATATTGCCCAGATTCGGTTGCCTCTTTTGCTTTAGCCCGCAGATCATCCATATCGGAGTGGTTAACGCGGATTATCTTTGCTTTAGATAAACGGCATCCGTCAATAATGGATGCATGATTTAGTTCATCTGAAAGGATAGCATCATTTTTGTCCATCACAGCTGAAATGGCAGCCATATTACAGTTGAAGCCTGATTGATAAGCAATAGCAGCTTCCGTATGTTTAAATTCAGCCAGTTTCTTTTCAAGCTTTAAGTGGATATCCAATGTTCCATTGATTGTTCGGACGGCTCCCGCTCCTACCCCATATTTACCAATGGCCTCAACCGCTGCATCTTTTAAGCGCTGATCTGTCGCCAGGCCAAGATAATTATTAGAAGAAAGATTTATAAGCTCCCTTCCATTAATTTTTATAACAGGGCCATTAGGGCCTTCAACTGGGTCAATGACATTGTAAAGACCCTTCCCTTTTAAATCCTCAAGGTTTTCCTTTAAAAAAGCATCCAAAGTTTTGCTAGTCATAGTTCAATCCCCCATAGTAATGATTTCATCATGATGTCACTGTTCAAAACACAAATGTCCTTCTGAAAAACACAGTGACAACCTTGATATATTAAGGATTATCACATATTACTTTACCATATATATTATTTTTGTACATATATCACGGACAGTTTTTTTGGCAAAAATTTTGCCTTTTTATAGTTTGCCCATTTTTATCATTTTGATGGGATGGCAGGCTTGACCTACTCCCGAGGATTTTTTGCACAAGATGTTCTTTTGTCCACTTTTTTTAATATATATATAACGAATGTGCTTGTTATAAAATTATATTAAATATTTATTTATAATAATTATAAATAGATATTGATTTTTAATTGAAAACTGTTATCATTGTGTTCAAGAAGTAAATTTTGCAATGAGGTGATTGGTATGAAAGAAAAAAATTATTTAACAACCAGCTGGGGCGCCCCTGTTGGAGACAACCAAAATTCGATGACAGCTGGTTCCCGAGGACCGACATTAATTCAGGATGTTCACTTACTGGAAAAATTAGCTCATTTCAACCGCGAGCGTGTGCCTGAACGTGTTGTTCACGCAAAAGGTGCGGGTGCACATGGCTATTTTGAAGTGACAAATGATTTAACTAAATACACAAAAGCTGCCTTTTTATCTGAAGTTGGCAAACGCACACCGATGTTTATCCGTTTTTCAACAGTCGCCGGCGAGCTTGGCTCTGCTGATACAGTGCGTGACCCGCGCGGATTTGCAGTAAAGTTTTACACAGAAGAAGGCAACTATGATTTAGTTGGGAATAATACACCTGTCTTCTTTATTCGTGATGCGATAAAGTTCCCAGATTTTATCCATACACAAAAGCGTGATCCAAAAACTCATCTGAAAAATCCAACGGCTATTTGGGATTTCTGGTCGCTATCGCCTGAATCTTTGCATCAGGTGACCATTCTTATGTCCGACCGCGGCATTCCAGCAACATTGAGACATATGCATGGGTATGGAAGCCACACCTTCAAATGGGTCAATGAAGACGGTGAAGCAGTATGGGTGAAGTATCATTTTAAAACAGAACAGGGCATAAAAAATCTCAGTGTAGAAACCGCAGCGAAATTGGCAGGTGAAAATCCTGACTACCATACAGAAGATTTATATAACGCGATTGAAAATGGCGATTATCCTTCTTGGAAATTAAGTGTGCAGATCATGCCATTAGAGGATGCCGACACATACCGCTTCGATCCATTCGATGTGACAAAGGTTTGGTCGCAAAAGGATTATCCATTAATTGAAGTTGGCCGAATGGTCCTAAACCGGAACCCGGAAAATTACTTTGCGGAGGTTGAACAGGCTACCTTCTCTCCAGGAACCTTTGTACCAGGTATTGAAGCTTCACCTGATAAAATGCTTCAGGGGCGTCTGTTTGCCTACCATGATGCGCACAGATACCGAGTAGGTACAAACCATCAGATGCTGCCGATCAACCGGCCGAAAAATGAAGTGAAAAACTACCAGCGCGATGGTCAAATGCGTTTTGACAATAATGGCGGAGGCTCTGTCTACTATGAGCCAAACAGCTTTGGCGGACCTGCTGAGGCTCACACGCACAAACAAACGCCATTCCCAGTTACGGGTACAGCCCAGAGCACGTCTTATGATCATAATGACCATTACACACAAGCTGGCGACCTATACCGCTTATTATCTGAAGAAGAGCGCAGTCGCCTTGTTGCTAACATTGTTGCCGCAATGAAGCCTGTTGAAAAAGAAGACATAAAGATCCGTCAGATTCAGCACTTTTATAAAGCAGATCCAGAATACGGCACACGCATTGCCAAAGGCTTAGGATTGGCTATTCCTCAGGAAGTAAAATAGAGATTCAAATGGATGAAGGATTCGTGATTCATACACGAATCCTTTTTTGCATTTGGAAGGAAGATAGTCTAGTCTAAAGCATAAAAATCGAGTATGATGAAAAAATGAATGATTTTTTATCTAAAGTGAGGATTTATTACAATGAGTTTATTAACTGTAGAACAATTAAGTCATACGTTCGGTGACAGGACCTTATTTAAGGACGTATCTTTTCGCCTGCTTGCCGAAGATCATGTTGGTTTAGTCGGCGCCAATGGTGTCGGCAAATCTACCTTAATGAATATTATTACTGGCCAGCTAATCCATGATTCCGGCCGTGTCGAGTGGACACCAAGCGTTCACTATGGATATCTTGATCAGCATACCGTATTAACGCCAGGAAAAACGATGCGCGACGTATTAAAAGACGCTTTTCTTCCGCTATTTGAACAAGAAATGGCACTGAATGAAGTCACTGCCAAAATGGCTGATGCAACGCCTGAAGAACTGGAAGAATTATTAGAAGAAATGGGCAAAATTCAAGACAGACTGGATGCCGGGGGCTTCTACTCACTTGATATCAAGATCGAAGAAGCTGCACGCGGATTGGGACTTGATGCGATTGGCCTGGATCGTGATGTTTCCGCACTCAGCGGAGGGCAGCGGACAAAAGTTCTCCTAGCCAAGCTTCTTTTGGAACAGCCGCAGGTTCTTCTTCTCGATGAGCCGACGAACTACTTAGATGTAGAGCACATCCGCTGGCTGACCAGCTATCTAAAAGACTACCCATATGCGTTTATTTTAATTTCCCATGATACAGAATTTATGAACCAGGTTTCCAACACCATTTTTCATTTGGAATTTTCCAAGCTGACCCGTTATACGGCAAGCTACGAAAAGTTCCTTGAATTAGCGGAAATTAATAAAAACCAGCATATTAATGCCTATGAAAAACAAAAGGAATTCATCAAGAAGCAAGAAGAATTTATCGCAAAAAACAAGGCCCGCTATTCCACAACAGGACGGGCTAAGAGCAGACAAAAACAGCTTGACCGCATGGAGCGAATTGATCGTCCAGAAACAGCAATGAAGCCAACCTTTGAATTTAAAGAATCACGCGGCAGCAGCCGTTACGTGTTTGAAGGTGAGGAATTTGAGATTGGCTATACTCATCCGCTTTTGCCGAAAATGTCGATAACGATTGAACGCGGTGAAAAAATTGCTATTGTGGGCTGCAACGGTGTCGGTAAATCTACCCTTTTAAAAACGATGCTTGGCAAAATTGAGCCAATCAGCGGAAAGGTAGAACGCGGTGACTTCCTCTTCCCTTCTTATTTTGAACAAGAGGTAAAAGCAGACAATATTACACCAATTGATGATGTATGGAATGATTTTCCTTCATTAGATCAGCATCAGGTTAGAGCAGCCCTTGCTAGATGCGGTTTGAAAAATGAACATATTTCACGTCCATTGAATCAATTAAGCGGCGGTGAGCAGGCAAAAGTTCGTCTATGCAAGCTTATGATGAATGAGAGCAACTGGCTGCTTTTTGACGAACCAACAAACCATTTGGATATTGATGCAAAAGCAGAATTAAAACGTGCCCTAAAAGCATATAAAGGCACCATTGTCCTTGTCTGCCACGAACCTGACTTTTATGAGGATTGGGTAACAAAGGTGTGGAATGTGGAAGAATGGTCGAATCAGCTTCAATCTAATTAAGATGATAAAGGTCCCCGAATTTTTAAGGGGATCTTTTTCTATAGGCCCATTTGTGAAATTTATGAAATTTCTATTACGCTCTTAAAATAGCCAATAAAAAGTGTATAATAAATTGACACAAAAAATATTTTATGAGGATAATAAATGAATGAATAAAAAGAAAATTGCCTGGATTACCGACAGCACTGCCTTTATTACAAAAGAATTAGCCGATCACCTTGATGTGTATATCGTTCCTTTAACGATAACTTTTGGAGATGAGTCCTTTGAGGATGGGGTTGAGCTTCAAACAAACGGGTTATATGAAAGAATTCGTTCCTATAAAGAAATACCGAAAACATCACAGCCAGCAGCCGGAAGATTCGCTGAATTGTTCGAAAATTTGAAAGAAACCTACGAATCCGCGATTGCCATTCACATTTCAGGCAAATTGAGCGGAACGATTAACAGCTGTTTAACAGGTGCCGAACTTGCTGGATTTGAAGTGAAAGCGGTTGATTCGCGATCGATGTCCTATGCAATCACAACCTTAATATATAAGGGTATGGAAATGGAAAGAAACGGGCATTCCAGCCAGGAGATTGCCGAAAAGCTTAGAGTGGAAGCAGAAAAATCTGAGAACTATATCTTGCTTGGAAGCCTTGATCAATTTTACAAAGGCGGCAGAATGTCAGGTACCGCCTACCTGCTAGGCAGTTTACTGCACATAAAGCCAATCATTCAAATAAATTCAAGCGGAGAGTTTGCCTTATTTGATAAAGTCCGTTCCGAAAAAAAGGCAATCAAGCGAATGCTCGAATTATTCGGAGAAGCTTATCAGAAACATTCCATCTCACAAGTGCAAATTCTTCACGGAAATATTCAGGATAAAGCCGAAAAGCTTGCTGAAGAGTTTCGCGTGCTTTTTCCAAATCTGGACATTTTTATTGGCGAAATTAGTTCAACAATCGCCGTTCACTCTGGAGAAGGTACATTAGCCACCATGTGGCACAATGAATAATAAAGAGCTTGCCGCTGGCAAGCTCTTTTAATTTCGTCCAAATCCAAAAAAGAAAGTTTTGCTTCGTAACATTTTTGCTGATCGATCAATTAAAAGCTGGTAACCATAAATAAAAATAGCAAAGGCATAGTACATGGTAAATATATAGATCGGTTTAAAATTCTGCAGCTTATAGACGTTAAACTTTTGAAAAAAAGCATTCAATGGAAAGGCGAGCAACGCATCCATTACCCCGTTAAGCAACAGATACCGTTTAAATTTCCCAAAACAAAAGTGAAAAATCCATAGCGTCCCAGAAAAAAATGGCCCATAGATAAAACTTAAGTCCATTAAAGCTAACTTTGCTATGCCTCCTTTAACCGACCACCAGCGATATCTTAATGCAAATAAGGAGACAATAATCACCATGAAGGAACAAAAGATGGATACTGGCAAATATCTATGAAAGGATTTTTTAGGTAAAAATAATAGCGTAGACCATGAAATAAGAACAATGCATAAGCGAATTAAATTAGCTGCCAAAAGTCTTCCTCCTTCCCAAAACTTATCTTTTGCAGTTTTTGGAAAAGTATGTGGAAGACAGCACTATTTTTAGCCTACTCTATTATGTTTCTCTTCCATCATCATGATTGCCTCTTCGTTCTTGGCAATTTTCTTAAGCTGAGCATTTAAACGCTGATTAATCTGGTTCAGCTCTTCATTGAAGATCTTAATTGATGTCCCCTTGAGAAAATCAAAAAAGTCTTTCATATGTTCCCTCTGAAAAGAATCCATATTTTCAACAAGTTCTTTGATATCCGTAATATCAATTTGATTGACCTCGACTCGATGCTCAATGCTATTAAGCTTCTCTATTCGATCCATTTTTTTCTCTAAAATCTTAACAGTTTGGTCAATTTCAGATAGCTGGCTCTTTATGTCGTTCATACCATGCAAAATCTCCTTCAAGATTTCCTCCATGTGTATCGCTCCTTCCTTTCATTTTCTTTATCTTAACACCGTGTTTTCCGGGAGTCTGTGGATAATTGTTTACAATTGATTTTCAAAGTATGAATAATGTGTGAAAAGAATAAAAAAGACAGCAGCTATTTAATCTGCCGTCCTTTATGGGTCCTCTTGTATTTTCCAATAAGATTACTTTCCCCCGAAGATTTCCGCTTGCAGTCTTCGGCCTGTTGGTGTTGCGGCAAGACCGCCTTCAGCCGTTTCTTTTAATGCAGTAGGCATTCTTTGGCCAATCGTATACATAGCATGAATGACTTCATCACATGGGATTCGGCTTGTTATTCCTGCCAATGCCATATCCGCCGCTGTCATCGCATTGGAGGCCCCCATAGCATTTCTTTTCACACATGGAACCTCTACGAGTCCTGCGACAGGATCACATACTAAACCAAGCATATTCTTCAGGGTAATAGCCATCGCTTCCGCTGCCTGGCTCGGCGTGCCGCCTGCCATCTCTACAATTGATGCCGCAGCCATTCCCGCGGCCGAACCAACCTCTGCCTGGCACCCCCCTGCAGCGCCTGAAATAAAGGCATTATTTGCTACCACAAAACCAAAGGCTGCAGATGTAAACAAGAATTCAATCATTTCCATCCTTGTTGGCTTCAAGACTTCCTTGACAGCAAATAAAGTCCCGGGAACCACACCCGCAGATCCGGCAGTCGGCGTTGCACAAATCGTTCCCATAGCGGCGTTGACCTCATTTGTTGCAACCGCTTTACTAACAGCGTCCAATAAAATATTTCCAGACAGCGCTTTCCCGCTCTGAATATATTTTTGCAGAAGAACCGCATCGCCGCCAGTTAAACCAGAAACAGATGTTACACCTTTAAGCCCTCTTTCAACAGCTTGTTCCATGACAGTTAAATTGCGGTCCATTTTTGCAATAATCTCTTCTCTAGAAAGACCTGTCACTTCTATTTCCTGCTGAATCATAATTTCAGCAGTTTTTACTCCCTGGCTTTCCGCTAACTGGATAAGCTCAGCTACATTTCTAAACATCATAACAGTTACACCCCAATTCTTGCATTTTTCTAATCTACCATTCTAATCACTTGAGTGACATTGTGAACTTTTTCAATTTCCTCAATAACATCTTTTTTAATCTTCTGGTCTACCTCAATCACCATTAATGCCATTTTTCCTTTTTCTTTGCGGGAAACTTCCATATGGCCAATATTAATTTGGTGGTTAGCAAGAATCTTTGTTACACACGAAATCACACCGAACTGATCATTATGCACAACAAGAATCGCAGGATGTTCTCCAGACAGCTTAAGTTTAAATGAGTTAAGCTCAATAATCTCAATCGTTCCGCCGCCGATAGAAATCCCAACAACTTCAAGATCTCCTCGGTCATCATAGAGGTTAATTTTTACTGTATTCGGGTGTTCTGGCACCATTTCCTCAACGGAAAAGACAACCTCCATCCCAGCCTCTTCAGCAAGCTTTAATGACATCGGAATTCTTTCATCAAATGTATCAAAATCTAGAATGCCTCCGACAATGGCCACATCTGTTCCATGTCCTTTATACGTTTTTGCAAATGAACCATATAAAGAGATAACAGCCTTTTTCGGCATCCGGTTAAATAATGTTCTTGCTACCCGGCCAATCCTTGCTGCTCCCGCTGTATGTGAGCTTGAAGGGCCAATCATAACAGGACCGATAATATCAAAAGCGGATCTATATTTCATTTCTTGTACTCCTTTTTTAATATTTTATTAAGATATCTTTATTTCGGTTCGGCCATTTCATCAGAATAGAATTCATGTAATGTCCTAATTTTTTGCAAGTAATTGTAAATTGTAAATTTTGAAACTCCTAAAACAGAAGCAACATATTCAGTTGCTCCCTTGATTAAAAAGGTGCCTTTATCGTCAAGCTGTCTGACACATTCCACTTTTTCATCAAGCGTCATGAGTGATGGCGCTTTTTTAAAGCCGCTAAGAACTTGTTCAACCATTTCATGCGTAATATCCTGGATAGATGTATAGAAATTTTCGGATTTTTCCTGCTGCTCATCAAAATTGACTAATTCCTCAATTTCCCCGCCAAATTGCATTAATAGGCTGATATCGTAATTTATGCATAATGCTCCTATTACCTTATCATCTCGGTCACGAAGAAAAATCGTTGAGGACCTCATGATATTTCCCTTTTTGGATTGTGTTTTATAGTTCGGAATGTCATTTACTTGGTCTTTGTCTTTGGCTAGCTCCTTAAGTACTAAGTCAGTGACAGGTGAGCCGATCTCCCGTTCTGTCACATTTCCCGCGATATGAATAAGCGACTTCCTAAAGTTTGAGAAATCATGAACAGCTACCTCACAGCGTGAACCGAACATTTTAACAAGCATATTTGCCGTTCGAATAGCCAGATCAAATACGAGCTCTTTGTCCTCCTTCAACCTGCACACTTCCTTATCTTCTTTATTATGAGCTCATCATACCACAAAAACTTAGATAGTTAAAATAATATTTTAATAGCTACAAAAAAATTGTAATAGGACTTGTTGTGCTTTTTTAATAAGTATTCTGGTTAAATCTAGCCGTTGATTTCCGCTCCAATCAACTAAGCAGTTATAATAAACATTAACTTATATCACGCATAATAAAAAAAATACCGCAGCGTATGCTGCAGCATTTTCAATTTACGTTATTTAATACGAGGTATAAACGATTATTTCGCTGGTCCTTCTCTTCTTCTGTGGCAAGATCATACTTTTTCAGCAAATGAAATACCTCATTCAGCAAATCCTGGCTATGCTCTTTCTGCAAAAACACCTCAAATAAATGTCCCATATCGCTTGGCAAAAAATCCTTTTGCGCTTCAAACTTCTGTTTTACATCGTCGTGGGAATGATCCAATTTACACTCGCTCAAACGACTTCCTCCTTCGTGGTCATCATTTATCACTACCCATTGTACATGGAGGAGACAAAATAATCCAATACGCAGTATTGCTGACAAAAAAGGAGCGAAGAAATTACTCTTCGCCCCACCTATTTATTCTTGTTCGCCAAACGTTTTTGTTTCCGGCTGAACAGGTACTTCTTTTTTCACATATCGATAATCGTTTCTGTTGATCGGCACGAATCCATCAGGCCTATAGAAGCGAAGCAGGTCCTTGTAGACAATGTTATCTGACATAAGGAGTTCCTCTTTCGCATTTTCTGCAGGCTGTTCGCATTTTGCCCCATCGATTAATTCACCAGTATCGGTTGCATAACATTTTTCATCAATCTGTGTAACCTCAGGTGATACGAAATCACCATTTCTGAATGGAACAATTTCACGATGGTCTTTAGACAATAAATCAGAACCAATTTCCAAGTAATCTTTTGTATCGATTCCCAACAGATGCAATAATGTTGGGCGAACGTCTACTTGACCGCCCCATTCGTGAACAACTCCGCCTTCTACACCTGGTACATGAATAAATACAGGCACTCTTTGAAGGTTGGCAGCATATTCGAAAGGTGTAATTTCCTTGCCGATAATTTCAGCCATCGCATCATTATGATTTTCGGAAATTCCGTAATGGTCACCATACATAACGACAACAGTATTATCATATAAACCTGATTTCTTAAGATCATTAAAGAACTGCTCTAAAGCCTGGTCCATATAGTGTGCTGATTGGAAATACTGATTGACAACCTTGTCATCTGTTTCGGCAGCTGGGAAGTCAGTATCCCACTCATCCATTTTGAACGGGAAGTGGTTAGACAGAGTAATAAACTTTGTATAGAAAGGCTGTGGCAGACTTTCCAGCATTGGCATAGATTCACTAAAGAACGGCTTGTCTTTTAATCCATAGTTCTTTGTATTCTCTTCAGTCATGTTGTAATACTCCGCGTCAAAGAATTTATCGTAGCCAATCGTACGATACATTTCATTACGATTCCAGAAAGTTTTATAGTTTCCATGGAATGCTGCTGAAGTATATCCGCGTGATTTTAAAATTGCTGGTGTTGCCTGAAGTGTATTTTGTGCCTTATTTACAAAGACTGAACCCTGGGACATAGGATATAAAGAGTTATCCATAATAAACTCTGCATCAGACGTTTTCCCCTGGCCAGTTTGATTAATAATGTGATCAAAATAGAAGGTCTTCCCATCATGTGCCAGAGAGTTCATGAAAGGTGTTACCTCTTGACCATTTAGCTGATAATCAATCATAAATGTCTGCAGTGATTCCAAAGAAATAAAAATAACATTCATGTCTTTTGCTTTGCCAAAGTATTCTGGATTTGGCTCAGCATAGTTCGCTTTGATATAGTTCTCTACTTCTGTGATATCGTTTGAATCTGCTAATGCTCTCTGACTAGCAGATTGAGCATTCTGAATGATGTCATAAACCGTAAAGTTATAAGCACCGAGATATTTCACAAGATAGTTTCGGTCAAACGAACGTGTTAATAGCTCCGGACGATCTGATTCGGCAAGTCCAAGATTAATAATAAACACAATGACCGCTAAAGCCGCTACATAAAATGCAGGTTTTCTGCTAGCTGTTTTCTTAGGGTTGTACCATTTTTTAATAATGAAAAACAATAAAATAAATGTATCTGTGAAGTAAAAAATGTCAAACGGTGACATTAAAGAAAGTGCGCTTTCACCTAATTGACCGCCATTTGTTTTTGTTTGCATGATGACTGGTACAGTTATGAAGTCATTAAAGAATCGATAATAAACGATGTTAGCATATAATAAAAAAGACATCAGGAAGTTCATGAACAAGAGGACAGCAGACTGTATTTTTCCCTTAAACATCAGTGCTAAGCCTAAAAATAATAAAGCTGAGCTTAATGGATTTAAAAATAAGAGAAATTTTTGAATGTCATTGTCTATGCCTAAACCACTGAATTCAATTCGATATGCTGCATAAGTTTTTAGCCAAAATAGAACGACAATAAGAAAGAAATATTTTAAATTCCCCTTTGTCATTTCCTTTGACAGTTTTAACAGTTTTTTCAAAATTCACACCTCGCATAAATAAAATCAGAAAAACTTAGCAGCCGCTAAGTTTATTAAATATGATTTATTTATCTAGATAATTAATTGCCGAAATCAAATTTTATTGAACGATGTTTAATATATCACATCTAAAAAAAAAATCAAATAAAAACGTGCAATATAAATTTAGTATTATTTCTACAAAATCCCCTAAATATACCCAAAAAGCGTAAAAACCTGTATCAAAATGGCTATAATGGTTCTTTTGTCCTGTTTTAGATTAATTAATCTGCTCACTATAAGTGATTGAAACTTTTGTCCCCTCTTAAACGTCATATATCTTAGAAGACCAAAAGGAGTGCTTAGCATATGAAAAAGCTAATCCCCTTATTCTTTTTTTGTTTTTTCCTTAGTGCCTGCGCTGTGGCAGATCAGCCTGCAGTAGAAAAAGAGCCCGAAAAGCATGAAGTTAGCACCCAGGAAAAACCTTCAATAAAAGAATACTTTCCTCTTGAGAATAAAGTTTATTCCTTTGCTGGTCAAGGAAATGAGTTTGCTTCTTACAAAGAAATTTTTTACGAAACAGAAGATGGCTATCTTCCAGCAGTCGTTGAAAACGGCGGAACTCGAATCTTAAAAGTCTACCAGCTGACTTCTGATGGTATTTATACTGTATATGAACAGCCTGAATATTATGAACAAAAGATTCCTCCCATTGAACAAGTAAAAGATCATTTTTTTAGTCCAAAACCCCAATTAGCTGCCCCATTATCGAACGGAAGCGGATTTAACAGCTGGAAAATCATTGAGACAGATGCCAAATTAAAGCTGCCGTTCGGAGAATTGGATCATGTGATTATCCTTGAACAAAAGGAGTCAGGGGATCACTCTACCGTTACATCCTATTGGGCTCCCGGTTATGGAAAAGTAAAGCAGGAGTTTATTTATACAGAAGAAAACGGGGAAGAATTTATAGTTACATCTGAATTAGAGAATATTAATAAATATTAGCATATAGGGTGAGTACTTATGCTTCTCTCCCTCTAACAGGACTTTGTTCCTGTTGCCCTATCCCAATAAGAGGTATAATGAGATGGAAAAAATTAATTACCGAGGGAGGAATTTCATCCTATGCCTTTTCCAAATACCGATGAAACAATGCAATTAATAAAAGATTTGGTATCCATCCCAAGTCCATCAGGAAGTACCTCTGAGGTTATTGCCTTTGTCGAAAAATATTTACAGGATCTGCATGTAGAAACAAAAAGAAATCGCAAAGGCGGATTAATCGCTACATTAAAAGGGGCTGACGATAAAAACCACCGCATGCTCACTGCCCATGTTGATACATTGGGGGCAATGGTAAAGGAAATTAAACCGAGCGGCAGACTTAAACTTGACCTAATAGGCGGATTTAAATATAACTCTGTTGAAGGTGAATATTGCCAAATAAAAACAGCAGATGGCAGAATTTATACTGGTACCATTTTAATGCACCAGACTTCTGTTCACGTATATAGGGATGCAGACAAGGAAAAGAGAAATCAGGATAATATGGAAATTCGCCTGGATGAAAAGGTGTATAACGCTGACGATGTACGTGCTTTAGGAATTGAAGTTGGCGATTTTATTTCATTTGACCCCCGGGTCGAAATTACGCCTTCAGGCTTTATTAAATCCCGTCACCTTGATGACAAAGCTAGTGTAGGGATCCTGCTGCAGTTAATCAAACAGCTGAAGCTCGAGAATATTGAATTGCCATATACAACCCATTTTCTTATCTCGAATAATGAAGAAATCGGCTATGGAGGGAACTCAAATATTCCCCCTGAAACCATTGAATATTTAGCGGTGGATATGGGAGCTATGGGTGATGGACAGTCAACGGATGAGTACACGGTCTCTATATGTGTCAAAGATGCCAGTGGTCCCTATCACTATGAACTAAGGCAAAGACTTGTAAAGCTTGCCAATGACCATGGAATTGAATATAAACTTGATATTTATCCGTACTATGGCTCAGATGCTTCAGCTGCCATCCGAGCTGGGCATGATATTGTTCATGGATTAGTAGGTCCTGGAATAGATTCCTCACATGCCTTTGAAAGAACACACAAATCATCCATTGAAAATACAGCACAGCTGCTTTACCATTATGTAAACTCTGAGATGGTTCAATAAAAAAAATCCTCCTGCCGGAGGATTTTTTATTAATTAGACTGTCTTAAAGCTTTAACATTGAATAATATTTAAATGAATGGTGCGCATGTCTACGGCTTAATTTAATACAGCCATTTAATTAAAAGAAGGTTTTAGCCCCCATGTAGCGAGATTTCCAATAAGAGCTGCCCATATCGCTGATGGTCACTCCTGTTGATGTACCTGCATGAATAAATTGATTGTTTCCTAAATAGATTCCGGCATGGGACGGACTGGAACCTGTATTAAAAAAGACAATATCCCCTTCTTTTAGCGATGAAACAGTCTTTGCTTCACTCCAAATGGCTGCTACTGTCCTTGGAATAGATAAACCAACATGGTTAAAGACATAGTTTAGATATCCGCTGCAGTCAAATCCTGCCGGGGTGCTTCCGCCCCAGACATATGGAACTCCGATGTATTTCTTTGCTTCTGCTATTAAAGCATCTACTGTTGCGGCAGGAGATGAAATTTGCCCAGATGTACTCCCAGCAGGAATTAATAGGGTTTGTCCAACATTTATGATGTCTGAATTTAATTGATTAATAGATTTTAGCTGTGCAATCGTAACATTAAATTTATTGGCAATAATCCAAAGAGTATCACCAGATTGAACCTTATATGTATTGACGGACTCTTGCTGACTTGGCGGTGCAGGTAATGTCGATCCGCTTTTTACAAGCAGCTGTTGCCCTGGGTAGATGACATCTGATGATAAGCCATTCATACTCTTAAGCTCATAAACACCCATTTTTAACTTATTGGCAATGATCCATAGAGTATCCCCGTATTGCACTGTATAGCTTTTGCTAGTTTCCTCATGGGAATGCGGGGCAAGCAGGGTTAACGTTTGGCCAGGGTAAATGACAGTACTTGAGAGGCGATTCCAATCAGTAATTTGCTGAATTGATAGATTATTAGCTTGAGCAATCTTCCAAAGTGTGTCGCCTGAACGAACCTGGTAGTTATTCTCGTGAGCACTTGCCTGGCCATTGAATGAGGTAAACATGATAGTTGCAGTTGCTGCCATTGTAAGTAGCTGTTTTCTCATGGTGAACTCCCCTTATTTTTTCATTTATATCCTTATTTTAGTAAGAATTCTAGCAGTTTCCCAGCTGTAAAAAGTGGGAGGTAAGGGGGATTCTGCCATATATGCATAATTGTAACTTCCCTTCTGAAGCTATAACGCAGAATTACCTTGCCACCTGGAAGAATAGACTTAAAAAAAGAAGCCAATCCTAGATTAGCTCCTTTGTGGTAATTTTTTCCGTTTATACTCATAGCCAAATTCTTTTGTTTTCTGTTCGTTTTGTCAGTTGCAGTTGGTCTAACCTTTCCAAAAACAGAATCAAATATTTTCGGGAAAGCCCGAGAATTTCTTTTGCATCTCCAACCTCAAAGTCTTGACCCGTGCCTTTTTTCAATTTTTCCACTGCCTGCTTGAAATGATCCCCGTGCCAGTAATATTGATCATCAAGAGGAACAATCTCTTTTTGATCCTCTAAAAATCGTTTTAAATCCGGTATAAGCTGGGCCGGTATTCCTGCATCCTTGAAATATTCCTCTATATATTTCACTTTATATTCATCCTTCTTCAAGTCAGCAAGTAAGCCTTCTGCCCGTCTTTGCCAATTATTAGGGATATGCGGAGTGAAATCAATATTGTAAATAAATTGACCCTTTCTCCTAATTAGCGCGGATTCAACTCCTTGCTCTATTACATATTCTAGAAGCTGTTTTTGATAGTCTTTTTGCATCAGCTGCAGAAGTTCGGCTTTATTCATCCCTTGCTTCATCGGATGGGTCTCATGAAAATCGCTGAGCCGCTCAGCGATCTCTTCCTGGATTTTATTTTGGATTGATCGGAGAGTGTACTCCTTCTTATTATAATAAAGAAATTCTTCATTAAGTAATAGCTCCTGGATTTCAAGGCGATCAAGTGAAGTTCTTTTGATGAGTTCCTCTATTGACAAACTCTTTTCCTCAAGAAGAGCTGAGATAATCCGCTCCTTTGGGGTGCCCTCTTTTTTCTTTTCAAGTTCCTTAATAGTCTTTAAGCCAAACCGGTATCTTTCCCCGCGGGGATCAATGACCCAGCCGCCCCCTATGGTTTCCTGAGGGCTTGGACGTCTGATAATAAAACGATCGCCCCGTTTTGCGACAACGTCTTCATCCAGTCTGATCTGACACAGTATTTCATCTGATTCATTCTTAATTTCATTACGGTCAAAAAAGACAATCCGCCCCATAACCTCTGAGGTTCCAATATGTAATTTAATTGGCATTCGCTGTTTCACGATATAATCAAGATCCTCTGTAATACTTAAAGCTACGTCAACCGTTTTTGTTACAGCAAACTGCTGGGAAGAAACAAGTACGTCCCCTCGCTTAATTTCATCTCTATCAACCCCTGATAGATTGATGGCCGCCCTTTGCCCGGCAAACGCCTTCAAAGCTTTCTGATTATGGACTTGAAGCTGGCGAACACGAACTTCAAGGCCTTTTGGCATGACCATTAAAGTTTGTCCTTCTTCAACTGTTCCTTCATATACTGTTCCTCTGACAACAGTTCCTTGACCTTTTATTGTAAAAACCTGATCAATCGGAAGACGAAAAGCTCCCTTAGAATCTCTCATCTGCTGTTCTTTCAGTGTTTCGATAATGAGTGATTTTAGTTCGTCAACACCCTTATGTGACAAACTATCAGTTAGGATCACTGGAGAATGCTCAAATACCGTCCCTTTTAATTCTTCAAGAATATCTTCACGGACAAGGTCAATGAATTCTTCTTCAACTCTGTCAATCTTAGTGATAGCAACAATTCCGCTCTTAATCCCTAATAACCTTAAAATTTGCAGGTGCTCCCTGGTTTGCGGCATGACTCCTTCATCTGCAGCAACCACAAGAACAACTAAATCAATTCCCGCAACACCTGCAATCATCTGCCGAATAAATCTTTCATGCCCTGGTACGTCAATGACAGAGATTTGCATGCTGCTGTCTTCATAAAGCGGGGCAAATCCCAATTCAATGGAGATTTGCCTTTCCTTTTCTTCTTTTAGACGATCTGTATCTACATTTGTCAAAGCTTTTGTCAGCGTTGTTTTTCCATGATCGATATGTCCTGCCATCCCGATAGTAAAATACCTTCTATTCACGTTGTCCTCCTGCTTTACATTCTCGTCAATATGTTTATCTCTGGGACCTAATAAACTTAAATTTGGCCGTTGATTACCACTTCAGGCGCTACGCTTTTCCGGGGGCATGAAGTGGTAAGCTACGATAGAAATTGAAATTCTGTTTTGCTTCCTCTTTGTGTTGCAGTCACCTCAAGGCGAGCATCAATTCTTTCCTTTAACTCTGGAACATGCGATATAATGCCGACTAAACGGCCGCTGCTTTGGATATCGATTAATGCCTCAATCGCTTGATCCAGCGATTCCGGGTCAAGAGTCCCAAAGCCCTCATCGATAAACATTGTCTCCAATGATACTCCGCCGGCATACTGCTGGACTACATCTGCCAATCCCAGTGCCAAAGCCAGAGCAGCTTTGAAGCTCTCGCCTCCGGACAGTGTCTTTACATGCCGTTCCTGTGCTGTATATTGGTCAAATACAAGGAGCTCGAGACCACTTTGAACATTCCCTTTCGACCGGTCCTTTTTCCTTTTCAATTCAAAGCGCCCGCTCGTCATTTTTCTAAGCCGAACGTTGGCTGTACGTAAGATATCATCTAAAAAGGCAGCTAGGACAAAGCGTTCAAAAGTAATCCGATTCGTGTTTTGTCCTTTGGAAATATCCGCTAGATGTCCGACTATTTTGTAGCGTTCTTCCAAAGCCTTGATTTCATGATTTATTTTTTCCACCCTGTCGAGCGTATCTTCATTATCCCTTTTTTGGATATATAAATTAGTATATTGCTCCTGTAAGAGACGGATTTGGTTCTCGGCCATCTGAAAATCATTATTCAGTTTATCCATATCTGGTTGTTCAATATCTCTAAGCAAGCGATTTAATTCCTCTAACTGATCACGGACAGATCGAAGCTCTTCTCGGTAACTTCTTAATGACTCTTCCAGCGCTTTTATCTCTTGCTCTGACCGCTTTGCTTCATTATATTGCCCATAGACTTCAAACCCCTGCTGGTGCATCTTTTGAATAAAGGCTTCTCTCTCAAATTTCAGCTTTTCAGCAAATTTTACCGCGTGTTCTTGAATCGTTTCAAATTTGGCGGACTCAGTAATCAGCTTATCCTTTGATTCAAGATAGCGCTGCTGTGCTTCCTCCAGTCTTTTCATGAGCTCCTCTTGTCTTTGTGCAGCATCCTTACATTTTCTTTCGTACAAATGGACACTTCGAAGCTCATCTGGAACCTTCTCCATCATCCGATTTAAGTTTGTCATTTTTCCGGTATATAGAATGGTTAAATCATTCAATTGTTCAATTAATTTTTGCTGCTGATTCAATTCATTTTCTTTCTGTTTTTCCGTTTGATCTAATTCCTTCACACATAAAGCGAACCTTTCTTGTTTAGCAGAGGCTTCCTTTTGCAACTGAATCAAGCTGTTGCGCTCCATCACCTTTTTTTCTTGCCATTCAGGAAGTGCTTCTAAGTTAAATTCAGCATATTGCTTTCTAAGATCTAGCAGCTGCTCCTTTATTGCCTCGCTTAGTGAATGAACGGAAGATTGCGCTTCATAAAAGGAGGATTCTGCGGCAGCTTTTTCTTTTTCCAATGCTGCTGCCTGCTGTTTAGCAGCCTTCAAATCCTTTTCGGTTGGGATTCCCTTATCAGTTGTTGCCGGCTCTGGATGATGATTCGATCCGCAAACTGGACAAGGTTCCCCCTCATGCAGCTGTTTTGCTAGAATACTTGCTTGTCCAAGAAGCCATTTTTGTTCCATTTCTGTAACTAAACTTTTTGCATCTGCAAGACTAGCAGATATTTGTGTTAACAGCCCCTGGCGCTGCTTAAATATCTTTAATGCTTGTTGATATCGGAAATTTTGCTCAGCGAGTCTTTTTAAGCGGACAATTTCATCTTCTGCTTTTTCAAGTTTATGACTGTTTTCAAAATAAGTGAGCTTAGCCTGTTCAGCTTCTTCCTTTTCCTTTTTTAAAGATGATATGATTTCTGCTTTTTCCTGTATAGAAATCTGGAGCTGTTCGTTAACGCTCTTCTTTTTTTGAATTTCAGCCTTTAGCTTGCCCGCTTCCTCCTGAACATCTGACAGCAAATAGACATCTTCCTTCATATTCTGAAGAGCGCTGATACTGTCTGCTATCCTTTTCCGATCTTCTTCATTGTCCTTCTCTGCTTCCCATTTGGCTTCATTTTCTTTAAGCAGGGTGCTCAATGCTGTCATATTTAGCTTTATTTTCTCCAGGCTTTGATTGGTCTGGTCCACCTCTTTTTTTAAATGGTGGCAAAGCTCTTCCTGCTGCGCAAGTAGGGCCGCTTTATGAGCAAATTCAATTTGTTTTTCAACAGTATTAAATTGTTCTCCCATCATTTCCAGCTCTGATTTTCTGGCTGCCAGGTCATCCTTTGCTTTCAATTGTTTGACGATCGTCTCAGCCTCATATACCTTCTGCTGTATCCGATCACGATTCTCTTTCTCCCGCTTTAGCTGATCTGCCAGCTTTCCCAGCTCGGCATTCATGAAGTCTATTTCCTGTGATAGCAGCGGCAGGATTACTGTGTCATTTTCATTTCCAGCCTCTAAATATTCCTTTAGCTCCTCCTGAAAAAGCGCATGGATTTGCTTAAGGGCATGGCTGCGCTGCGCTGTCTGGCTTTCGACTGTTTTTTTTAGCTCTCCTGCATTCTCTTTAAGCTCTTCTTCAATCCTTTTATAAATTTGTGTATGAAAGAGCCGCTGCAGGATAAGCTCCTTATCTTTGCTTTCAGAAGTTAATAGTTTGCGGAATTCGCCCTGAGGAATCATCAATATTTGGCGAAACTGGTTGCTGTCAATAATCATAATCTCTTTGATTTTTTCATCAACCTCGCGAACATTGGAAGCAAGCAGCTGTCTAGTGCCATCACTATCAATTTCGTATAGTTCAGCCTTTGCTCCTATGATCCGGACACCATCGCCTCTTTCCTTTTGTTTTTCCTGCTGAGGAGATCTTATTATATAGTAGGTTTTATTTCTTAGAGCAAATTCAAGTGCAACCTCTGTTGCCGTCTCGCTTTTGGCGAATTGGCTTCTAAGGTCAGGACCGTTCCGATCTTCACCGCTTGCTTTTCCATAAATAGCGTAGCTGATTCCATCAAAAATGGTTGTCTTCCCCGAACCTGTTTTTCCTGAAATGACAAACATCGTCCGATTTCCTAAACTAGTAAAATCTATTACTTCTGTTTCTGCATATGGCCCAAATGCCTGCATGGTCAGCTTTAACGGTCTCATTTCTTCGCCTCCTCCCGTAAAACCTTGCTGATAATATCGGTCATTACAGAATTTTTCTCTTCAGTAAATTCTGCGGTCGTCATCTCTTCATAAAATTCTTTAAAGAGTTCAATCTCTGTCTTCTTTTTATCTTTAACGGATGAAAATGACTGTTTTTTCTTAGCATCAATGATATCTAGCTTACGTTCAAAATGAAGAACATTAGGGTAGACCTGACGAAGCTTATTCATTGGGTCAAGAATTGCCCCTTCATCTTGAATAACTATTTTTAAGTAGTCTTCAACCCTTTGTCTTTCATAAAAACTTGGATCTAGGAGCTCATCAAGAAATCCTTCGATCTCTCGCATATCCTTTTTTGGACTGAGGGAACGTTTGCGGAGATCAAAAGTGCCGTTTTCATTCATCTCTATAATGGATATTGATTTATCCTGCTTAGCTTCGGAAAAAGAGTATTTTAAAATAGATCCAGAGTAGCGCACCTTCTCATGGTTAATAGCATCCGGACTATGAAGATGGCCAAGTGCCGTATAAGAAAAAGGTGCAAACAGATCAGCAGATACACAGCCCGAGCCTCCAACGGAAAGGGACCGTTCAGAATCACACGATTGTCCGCCAAGGACAAAGGCATGTCCAACAAAGACATTTGGCTCATTAGGATTCAGAGTTTCCTCGATTTTCCCAATTATCGACTTCATGGCATCCTGGTGAGAATGAATCGTATCATCATCCAAAAGATGTCGCACCATTCCTGGTTCTGCATAAGGAACCATATAAAAATTAACACCTTGAATTTGTACAGGTTCAAAAATATTTTCGAGCTTTCCAGATAAATAGAATTTGCTGTGTTTATACCATGTGCTTCCGAACGATAACCGTTCTGCACTATCATGATTGCCTGAAATCGCAACTACTGGTGTTTTTAGTTCCACATTAATTTTAAACAACACTTCATTGAGCAATTCAACTGCTTCTGTCGGCGGAACAGACCGGTCATATAAATCACCTGCTATGATCACAGCATCCGGTTGTTCTTCCTCCACTAGATCAATAAACTGGGATAAAAAATAGCGCTGGTCCTCTGTCATATAGATTCCGTGCACGAGCTTCCCTAAGTGCCAATCAGCCGTGTGAATAAATTTCATAACTTACCCCTCGTTTTCTCATAATCTTGCATTCATTATATCAAATATCCCGCGAAATCCTAAGAACATTCGTTCTGTATTTGTACAAAAAAATAGACACCTGCATAATAAGGCGTCCCAAACTAATATAAATGCGGCGGCGGCCGGTCCTGACCCCCACGACCTTCCTAAAGGAAATTAATGCTTGACTAGCTGCCTTTCATTTCCCATTGACCACTAAAAACGGCCAATAAATATAAAAACAGCCCAGCTAAAGATAGCCGGGCTGTTGAATAGTTAGAATTAAAGTTTATTTACGTTAGCAGCTTGTGGTCCACGAGCTCCTTCAACAACGTCGAAAGAAACTTCTTGACCTTCTTCTAATGATTTGAAACCTTCAGATTGGATTGCAGAGTAATGTACGAATACATCGTTTCCATCTTCGCCTTCGATGAATCCGAAACCTTTTTCAGCGTTAAACCATTTAACTTTACCGTTTTTCATGTAAAAATGTCCTCCTATTGGCCCAAAGACCATGTGTAAATTCACCATTCACAACGATTATAGCTTTTACCCATTATTACTCATCCAATGAAAGTTTCTTTGGAGAAATCTTACCTGTAAAAAAATAATACGATTGTAAAACGGCTATTTTTATTTTAGCACCCGCCGATTTAAAAGTCAATAAAGGTTAGTGCCTGCCTTTTTTAAAAAATTTCAATTTATCCCTTTAAAAATAGGGTTTTGAACAAGCCGATTTGGACATCCCCGCATAGTATATTACGGGCAAAAATAGGAGGTGAAGCAGATGCCTGAAACTTGGGATTTGATGCAGTTTTTGAATCAAAACTATTTAACGCTTGTTCCAGTCCTATGGATCCTTGGGTTTGCGCTTAAAAGAACTCCTTTTATTCCAGACTGGTCAATCATTTGGGTCTTGCTGGCCGTTTCAATAGTTGCTGGCGGCCTTGTGTATGGTTTTTCATCTGAAGCAATCATCAATGGAATAATAGCCGCGGGTGTCGCTGTATTTGGACATCAAATGAAAAAACAGACTTTGGAAGGTAACAATGCAAGACTTCTTAAGAAAAAGAAATAAAGGCGAGTTTTTAGCTGCAGCTGCTGTACTGCAGCTTTTTTTCATAAAAAAGACCGTTCACCATAAGGATGAACGGTAAAATTGTAGACCACAAAGACCTAAGGGAGGAGATCTTCCATACTATATTATTAAGAAATACAGTTTTTGATTGGACAACCCCTTCCGCCAATTAATTATTTTTCAAAAAAACCTTTTTAGCCAAACTGGTTTCTTAAAATAAACTTTTGCACCTTGCCAGAAGGTGTTCGCGGCAGAGCATCTATAAAAATTACCTTTTTCGGCTTTTTGTAGCTTGCTAAATGCTGCTTGCAATATTCAATAATATCATCTTCAGTCAATCCAGCTTTTTCCTTCCTTACAACAATGGCGCAAACAGCTTCAATATACTTTGGATCTGGTATGCCAATGATAGCAACATCCTTGACACCCTCAAGACGATACAGCACATCTTCGATTTCAGCAGCGTATATATTCTCTCCGCCGCTTCGAATCATATCTTTTTTTCGCCCAGCAATAGTTAAAAACCCTTCCCCATCAAACTTTCCCAAATCACCAGTAAAGCAAAATCCATCGGCAAATGTCTTTGCCGTTTCAGAAGGTTTTTGCCAATACCCCTTTGAAACAGCGGGACTTTTAATAGCAATTTCACCTATTTGGCCAGTTGGCATTGAGTTGCCATTATCATCTACGACTCTTATTTCGGTTAAAGGCATCGGTGTTCCAACCGTATGTCCCTTTGTGTAAACATCCTCTGGATTTAATGATGCACAAATGGGAGTCCCTTCTGTAAGCCCATACACCTGGACCACTTTTAAGGAAGGAAAGAGATCCTTAAGTTTTTCAAGAGCCCAAGGCATAATTGGATCCCCGCCTGTAAATATCGTATTAAGATGAGCTAGCTTATATCGGTTGAGAGCTGGTGAGTTAAGCATATCGTAAATCATAAATGGAAATAAGAAACAGTCGGTCACTTTTTCCTCTTCCATTACTTTCAATATTCTTTCGATCTCAAATCCGGTGCTTTTTGTAATTAGTACGGTTCCACCCATCAGCATTATTGGCAGGGCCACATCCTCCCATGCAGCAACATGATAAAGTGGTCCAGTTGTCATGCCAATTTCCTGACCAGTAAATTTCCATCTTAGAACTTGCATGACAGAAAACCAATAAGTGGTCTGATGTGTCCAAACGGCACCCTTCGGCCGTCCGGTTGTTCCAGATGTGTACATAAGCATGACCGGATCATCCATTTCAATATGCACTTGTGCCTCATCTGTTGATCCCTCTTGTAAAATGGTCCATGGATGCGACCAATCTGGGATATCTTCCTCCTGATTCTGCAGACAAATATAGTTTTCTACAGGGACTTGATCAATGATGCCTTCCAGCACCTCTGTTAAACTGGAATGAAAGCATAACACCTTCGTACCAGAATCATTTAAGGCATACTGAAATTCATCACTGGACAGACGAAAATTCAGCCTTACTGCAATAGCGCCGATTTTGGCCGCAGCAAAATATAACCCAATGTATTCCAGACAATTAAACAGAAGAATCCCAACGCGGTCTCCCTTTTGGACTCCCAGTTCCCGCAGCTTATTTGCATATGAATTGGATATTAGATGGAGTTCCTTATACGACCAAGATCTTCCAGATTCTTCTTTAATGGCTGTCTTTGCAGTGTTTGTACAGTCAGCATCATTTGCCATTCTCCTGATTATATGGCCAATATCCAAGACATGCGCCTCCTTCTTTATAAATTCATCGGCTTTGGCCAGACGATCATGTTTCATGATGATTTCCCTTTTCACAGAATCAGCCCGATTCCGCCAACAAGATGCACCAATCATCGAGGATCAAAATGTCCGAAGTTCCTTAATAATTTCCTTCGCCCGATCCAGACGGATATTCCCTTCCGCAATCATCCTGCTGACTATCTGCTCAAGATTGCCGCTGGAGGCACCTGCCATGATGGCAATATTCTTTGCATGCAGCTTCATATGTCCTGCTTGTATTCCTTCCGTTGCCAAAGCCCTTAATGCGGCAAAATTTTGTGCAAGTCCCACAGAAGCCATAATTTCCGCAAGATTTTCCGAGGTCTCAGCCCCCAAAATTTTTAAATTAGTTTTCGCCTTGGGATGAAGGGAAACTGTTCCCCCCACTGTCCCAACAGCTAATGGCAGCTCAATCGTTCCGATTAAATCTCCGTCACGGTTTTTCTCCCATGTTGTTAATGGGGAGTATTGGCCCGATTTTGCTGCAAAAGCGTGTGCCCCCGCTTCCACGGCTCTTGTGTCATTGCCTGTTGCCAAAACAACCGCACTAATTCCATTCATAATGCCTTTATTATGGGTGGCAGCCCGATATGGATCCATTTTGGCAAACTGGTAGGCTCTTACCACCCCATCAACAGTGTCCTCGCCAATATCTTGTTTTTTAATGATGCACCGGGATCGGGCAAGCCTTTGGTCAGCTAAATTTGAGATAATCCGTAAACACACTTGGCCATTTGTGATTTTTTCTAATAACGGGGCGATACTTTCAGCCATCGTATTGACCGTGTTGGCCCCCATTGCATCTTTTGTATCAACAAGCAGGTGAACAATAATCATCGGGTCATCGCTGTTTTCAAGAATACGCACCTGCAAATCACACGGACCGCCGCCAAGACTTTCTAAGGTGGGGTCCTGATTGCGGGCCAGTGTGAGGATCTCATCTTTTTGTTCCATTATTTTCAGTCTTGCTCCATGGGTGTCATCACAGTTTAATAGCTGAATTTGCGCAATCATAATCGATCCAGAGGTTGTGGCGAAAAATCCGCCGGAAGGTCTTGCGAGCTTTGCCGCATAGCTGGCTGCCGCTACCACGGATGATTCTTCTACAGCCATCGGAACAATAACTTCCCTGCTGTTTACGATAAAATTAAGCGCTATACCCAATGGAACTTCCATGACACCAATGCTGTTTTCAATAAAATAATCGGATAGTTCTTCTCCCAATGAACCAAACTTTTTATACCTTTCAATTTCTTCATCCGATAAAGACGCAGAAATTTGCAATGTACTATGCCTTTCTTTCATTGATTTCTTATAAAACGGTTTTTGAGGTCCCTTCATCAAATATCCTCCTATTTGATGCTTGTATTAATGACTTCCCACAATAATGGATGCCCTTGTTACCTCGCGGGCAGCTGATTTATCCAGAGCTTCCTGGATATTCTCAAACTCGAATTCAGCATCCATCATGGCTGCAAAAGGATATTTTTCAATATTTGCAGAGAGGAAATTCAACGCCTTGTGCAGATACCACGGATTGTACCGGACCACAGGATAAATCGTTATTGATTTCCTTGTAAGAAGTCCCGGATCAAATGGTGCTGTTTTTCCAATTGAAACATTCCCGATAGAAACATATCGTCCACCTGGGCGGATATGATGGATTCCTTCACTGAAGGCTTCAGGGATCCCGCTGACCTCAAGGGCTGCATCCACTCCTTTGCCGCCTGTCAATCTTTGGATCACTTCATTCCGTTCCTGAACTGTACTGTACTCCTGTAAATTTATCGTATGATCCGCCCCAAACTTTTTCGCAAGCTCCAAGCGTGATTCAACCGCATCAATCACAATGACTTTTGCTCCCTTTTCTTTGGCAACAGCCGCAGCATTTAAACCTAATCCGCCCGCACCTTGAATCAAAATGGTCTCACCATTTGTCAGCCCGCTCCGATCCAAGCCAAAGTAAACCTGGGAAAGGGCACAGTTAGCACTTGCGGCGGCGACATCCGGCACATTATCCGGCACTTTATAAAAATATTGGGTCGGATGGATATAGTAATGGGAAGCGAACGTTCCGTGGAAATGCGGCGCCTCTTCAGGCTGCTTATTCCAGAATTCATAAGCATTTTCACATAAATGGAAATGGCCGCCTAAGCATGCAGAACATTTTCTGCAGGTGAGATAATAGGCTGCAGTTACCCGATCGCCAACCTTCACCGGCTGTCCGGCATAATCGGCTGTCACTCCCTCTCCTAAAATAGCAACCTCACCAACCATTTCATGACCTAAAACCCCTTTTTGCTTTGTCGGGTGGTGGCCCCTCCAAATATGCAGCTCTGAACCGCAAACATTGGTCCTCCTTATCTTTAAAACCACAGCACCAGCTACAGGCGGCGCCACATCGTATTCCTGGAACTCCATCTTCAACGGTTCAGTCATAACCGCAACCTTACCAATCATTTTCCTTCCTCCTCACAAAATACAAAACTTGAAAATTATTAAGAAAGCATCGGGGGTCAGGCCCCGGTTGAGTAAAGCGTTAAAGCAGTGGGGGTCAGGCCCCCGGTTAAGTAAAGCGTTAAAGCATCGGGGGTCAGGCCCCCAACACTTTAAAGCGCTAAATTTTCGACATATTTGGCAGCCATAGGACGATTTCTGGGAAGATGGTGATTATCGCTGTTACGATAACCATAATAATGACGAATGGGACGATCCCTCTGTATATATCAGACATTTTTATTTCAGGAGGTACAATTCCTTTTAGATAGAATAGGGCGAATCCAAATGGCGGTGTTAAGAAGGATGTCTGCAATAGAACGGCCAGTACAGTCATCAGCCATAAAACATCGAAATCATAAAGCTGAATTAACGGCAAAAAGATAGGAAGAATGATCATAATGATGCCGATCCAGTCAATAAACATTCCAAGTACAAAAGCAATAACCATCATGGCAATAAAGACGCCCCATTTGCTTAGTCCCATACTTTGCACTAAATTCTGAATCAATGTATCACCATTTAAAGCTAAGAACATCGAAGTGAAAGCTGCGGCACCAACGATTATAATCAAAGCCATCGTGGTAATTTTCGCAGTATCATAGACTGCGTCAGCCAGCATCTTCCAGCTGAATCTTCTATAAAAAATCGTCATCAATAAAGCTAGGAATGCACCAACACCCGCAGATTCTGTTGGTGTAGCGATCCCTGTAAAGATAGTTCCCAATACAGAAAATATGAGAATCATTGGAGGAACAAGGTTAATTAAGCTGCCGATGATCACCTTTCTAAAAGGCATATCCTTCATTTCTTCTTTAGAAACAGCTGGACCCCAATCCGGATTCTTCCAGCAGACGATCAATACATAAATGCAATAGGCGGCGGCAAGCAGCAGTCCAGGAACAATTGCGGCTAAAAACAGCTTGCCAACGGAAACTTGTGCCTGTGCCCCTAAAACAATCAGCATGATGCTAGGGGGAATTAAAATTCCTAATGTGCCTCCAGCTGCAACAACACCAGTTGTTAGCTGCTTGTTATAGCCGTATTTCATTAAAACTGGAATCCCCAAAACTCCCATTGTGACAATAGAAGCACCGACAATACCAGTTGTAGCTGCAAATACTGTTGAAACTAAAATGACGGTAAGTGCAACCCCGCCGCGAACCGGGCCTAATAAATACCTCATATATTCAAATAGCCCATCAGCAACCCTAGAAGCTGATAAAAGATTAGCCATTAGCGTAAACAGCGGAATCGCAACTAATGTATAATTGGACATTGTCCCAAAAATACTGTTAGCAAAAATATCAAATACTTGCGGACCCCAGCCTACGAGACCTGCAATAACACCGATTCCCCCAAGCACAAAGGCTAAGGGGTGACCAGTGGCCAAACCAATGACTAGTCCAATGAACATAAATGATATGATAAGTATCTCAATCATGGCCCTGCTCCCTTTCACCTAAAATAGCAATGCGCTTGAGAATTTCGGATATCCCTTGCAATAAAAGAAAGAAAAATGCAACAGGGATGATTGCCTTAAATGGATAGACCGGTGGTGCAAATGCTGTCCAGCTGACTTCCTTCTGCAGCCAGGAGATATAAGCAAATTTCGAGCTTCCCACAAATACCCCAACCACAAAAGGCATAAAGAAAAGAAGGTAAGTGATCAAATCGATGACAGCCTGTTTTTTCTTGGAGAACTTCTCATATAACAAGTCGACTGAAACCATCACTTTATGAAGAAGTCCGTAAGCTGCAACCATCATGAAATGAAAGGCAAAAACCATTGTGGTGATCTCAAAAGTCCAGATCGTCGGAGAATTAAATATCCTGCGGCTGACAACTTCGAAAACAACCAGCAGCATCATGACAATAATTGACCAGCTTGCAATTTTTCCCACCCATTCATTTGTCTGGTCAATTACTTTTGCAATTCGTTTTAGTGCATTCACCCAAACCCCCCCTAGGTTGTCAGTCAGAAGTCTAATGAAAAAATTCACTAGACTTCTGAAATTGTCATGTCTTGTCTTTTTATTTAGGGACCTTCATGTTATTTCCAAATCCCCATTCCCCTTGAAGATCCCTATATGGGGCATACATCTCAAGGTATTTCAATTGGCTGTCTAGCACCTTTTTGAAATCAGGGTTTTCACTTGCGAGCTTTTCTACAATGGCATTCGTCATATCTGTCAGCTTTTGCATATCTGCTTCAGATAGTCTTGTTGTTGTAATTCCATATTCATTTACCATTTTTTGTGCCGCTTGTGCATCCTTATAGGCATATTCAGCAGAGTTAACAGTCATCGTCACTTTACTAGCTTTTTCTATGATTTTTTGCAGGTCTTCAGGAAGGGTATCCCATGCATCCTTGTTGATCATTACGCCATATGCTGAGCTGGTTTGGTGCCAGCCTGGTGTAAGCCAGAACTTTGTCACCTCATGCATTTTAAAAATTTCATCACTCCATGGTGAACTATATTCTAAAGCATCGATTACCCCGCGCTGTGCTGCCTCATAAATCTCTTGAGTCGCTAGGGTAACTGGAGTTGCGCCAAGCTGTTTGGCAAGCTCGCTTTGTATTAAACCGGCCATTCTCACCTTCATGCCCTTTAAATCAGCTAGCGTTTCGATTGGTTTATTGGATCTAATTCCTGATTCCATTCCGGAAATCGTATGAGGGAAATACACGGTATTGAACTTTCCATAGATTTCGTTATAGGCTTCAAGACCGCCGCCCTGGTTAATCCATAGGAAATAGTCCCAGTTGGTTAGCCCCATTGCTTGTGATCCCAATAATTCAAAGGCCGTATTTTTACCAGACCAGTAGTTTGGCCAATCAGCACCCATTTCAACTGTGCCGCCGCTGACTAAATCCAGCACCTGATTAGCAGGAGCCAATTCCCCTACACTATGCAATTTAATGTTCAATCGCCCATTACTTAATTCATTGACCGTGTTTACAAACCTTTCATCATGCATATACTGCGTACTTCCCTCTGCCCAAACACTCGCCAATCTCCAGTTAAATGTTTGATCGCTTGATCCGCCGCCTGAAGAAGTATTTGTATCATTTTGGCCAGATGAAGATGATGATGAACCTGATTGATTGTTCAAACATCCGGAAAGAATGAATACAAAAATCACACTAACAATGACAAAAAGCATCTTTTTGGATCTCAAAATTAACCCTCCCCATTATCTTTAATTAATATAAAGGTCTCTGAAGCGACATAAAAAAAGGATTTCACCCCCCCTTTTTTTCAAGTTCGAACAAAAAGCGTCGATATATATATAACTATTGTTCGCATTAAAGAATCAGGATGCGGCCATAAGTAAAAAAAAAGACTAGAATGATATGAGTAAATTGAAATGAGGTTCAGAGGTAGAAGAGTAGATGAAAAAAAGTGGCAAATAGTAGATCAGTTTAACTTCGTCTGCTAAAAAATATATGCATGTCTTATAGGTTTATGCCCTTTCCCCGAAAAAAAAGCCAAGGAGGTGCACGGGTCCCCCAGATTTTAATGGGGGGCCAATGCCTCCAAGGCTTTGTTTTAAGTGCACGAATATTTGCTAGATTATGCCTGGCGCTGGTTCATCCAGTTGATAAAGTTATCTGCTACTAAGTCAAGGAACTTAATCGTTGGGTCGTGTGTCAGATTACCGGCATCATCCATTTTCTCATGGACTTGTCCTATATATACTTCATTTCCAGGAAGCAGTGGCGAATTAATTCCTGAGCTGAAAAGAATATCACGAAGATGCTGCTGAGCACGAACGGTTCCTAAAGTTCCCATAGTCGCTCCCATGATCCATGAAGGTTTGCCAATCATCACCTTATCCACACGTGATAGCCAATCCATAGCGTTCTTTAGGACACCTGGAATGGAATAGTTATATTCAGGAGTTACCCAGAGTACTGCATCGGCATCAGCCACTTTTTTCTTGAAATCTAGAACATTTGCTGGCGGATCCAATTCAACATCCTGATCATAGAATGGCAAATCTTTAATTGATAAAATTTCAAGCTCAAAATGTTCTTTATATCTTTCCTTCACATATTGTGCAAGCTTATGATTATATGAATCTTTTCTGATACTTCCTACAATAGCTGCAATTTTCATATAATTTACCTCCTAAGTATTGATGATTGTTAAAAAAATATGTAAGGCTAACATTAAGTAATTCTATCTAGTTAGTATGGATATGTCAAAAACAATGCCTTAGTAGTAGAAACTTAGAGAATCTAGTAAGCTAAATTTCCGCTTATTATTCATGTAAAAACGGCGATTCTAAAGAATCGCCGTTCACGTAACTTTTTATGCTTTTACTTTAGGCACGGGCATTTTAATCCACTCGTTGTAGAACGTATCAATATCTGGTTCAAAATCAAGGATGATTGGATACCACGGCGGTACCGCTTCCACCTCAAGCTGAGAAGCACAGCCTGGGCAATAATATTCGCGAATGACCTGCCACTGGGGATCTGGGGACATTAACTTCGGATATATTTCATTCATTTTCTCTTCAGTATCCCTTACAAAAATCCTTGCGTGGAGCTTCCAATTTTCTTTGTAATCACAGAATTCATGACCGCAGTCGCATTTTACAATCCGATCACCGTTGGCTTTCTGAACAATATATAAATGCAATCCATATGGAAGAAGGATGGGATCATCCCAGCTTACGCGATCTTGCAAAACCTCGCGGTAGATTTCAAACCGTTCAGCATCTTTATGGCTTGACATCATTTCCTTCAACTGATAAAACTCTAATGTTCCGTCAATCAACTCGCCAATTCTTTTCTTATCGTATTTCGCCACTTTTATCACCTCTTTGTGTAATTTTTATTATTTCTTTTGTTTGAAACGATTGATATGGGCTCCAAGTGTAGGAACACCTAAATCATCTTCATAAATCATCCACTCTTCAGGAATATCCCAGAAGCCTTTAAATTCATCAGTGAACTTTTCGCTTAAGGCAAAGCTTTGGGCGTACATATGTCTAACCTGAATGGACGCATCCTCGTTAATGATTTTCGCTCTTTCTCCCTGCATCCATTCTTTAGTAGGCTGACTGCGCTCTAAGCGCTGCTTGCGAATTTCTTCGCGGTTTGCCTCCGTAGCTTTAAGATCAACCGTATACACGCCATTTTCCTCTGTAAACACACAGCCGTATATTTGTTCTGCATAGCGCAGCAGGATATATTTTTCATTCAGATCCGTTTCAACCTGCTTCGGATTTCTTTCTAAAGGATCGCCAAAGCCTGGGCCACCGCGAAGGTAGTTCATAATCACATCATAATCGCCAAATGTATCTTGTGTAGATACCGCCTGTCTATCACGATAGATGACTTCAGCTTCCATATTTTCTTCATATGTTGGATTATCTGGGTCCACATCTCCGCCTAACGGGATTGGCAGTCCTTTGGCTATACGCTCTTTGATGTTTGTTTTGTTCGCTTGGAATCGATATCCCGCAGATGCTGGGTATCCGCCCATTAAACCGCAGTCTGTCGCAATGACCCCTGCACCTGCGACGAACATTGTCCATTCTTTTGCACCCCAGCCAAGGCGAAGTGATTGCCAGCCGTTTCCGCCGCGGTATTTCCCAGCACCGCCAGATCCAGGCAAGATTTGTCTTCCTAAGAAAATCAGCGGTTCTAGAAGTTCCCATATTTCCATATCACCCATATCACCCTCTGGATTCCAAAGAGCAGCTGAATGGCTGATGCCATCCTGGACAGCACTTGCCCCTACACCGCAGGATGAAGTCTCAAAACTATTCATTGCTGATAATTGACCGTATTGATCATATCCTCCGCCCATCAGCCAGTTGGATGTATGAGCATTTCCAGCATTTACTTCTTCTAAATACCCACGGCCAAAATAGGCTCGGCTTAGTCCGCGCCAAAGCGGTGACCATGCCGCAACAAGCGCATGCCAAGTGTTTGAGTGGGCTGAACGAATATCATCAGGATTAAACCATGAACCGTATGGGATGCCAAATTTACTTGCATAGTAGGCTCCATCATTGATGCGATCATTCGGCACAAGAGTCTGGGAAAGCATAACCCAAATACCGCTCGTAATAGAAACCGGTGTAGCATTAAATGGATGCCAGCCCCAGCGGTTTGCCCCTTCAAAGTCGATCTCCAGCTTTGCATCTTTATGAACAGTAATTTCTGAAGGTGTATGAATGATTGTATTAAGTTTTGCAAAGGAAGGAAGATCCAAATCCTTAAATGGGATGTCAACAAATGACGCCTGACGATATTTTCCTGGAATGAGCATGGTTTTAACCTGATTGACAAAACCGCGGCGTCCATCCTCAATAATTTCACGCATAAATTGCTTGTAAGCGTCGACTCCCTCTTCCTTGATGACATCAAGAACAAGGTCACGAATCATATGACAGCCGGCGATCCGAGTTTTTTCATCTAATGTCCAATATTTAACCGCACGAACAGATCTAGTGCTTTCAAGGATCCAGTCTTTAGAAAGTGTATCGTTAGTGCCAATTTTCCGGCAGGTTACCTGATAGCCATCATCATATCTTTGCACAGGACCCATTGGCATACTTCCCGGCGCGGAAGCTCCTGTATCGATTACGTGAGTTACACCGCCAGCCCAGCCAATGATCTCACCTTCCCAAAAGATAGGAACCAATGTATGGACGTCACATGTATGAACATTTCCTACATGGTTGTCATTATTACAGAAAATATCCTTATCATTAATGCCTGGATTATCTTCATAATCGTTTTCAATCATAAACTTAATTGCTGCACCCATTGTTCCTACGTGAATAATGATTCCTGTTGATGTAACAATAGAATCTGCTTCTGGTGTATACAAACTGAAGCAAAGTTCACCTTCCTGCTCAACTATTGGCGATGCAGCTACTTTTTTCGCCGTTTCCCTTGCGTGCACAACCCCGCCGCGAAGCTTGGAGTAGATTTTTTCAAAACGGATAGGATCAGTTTCCTTGAATGGAAGAGTTCTTAATCCAGCGTAATGACCCGTCTCTCTGCTGACTTCATCCATTTCTTTACGCATTTGCTTTAGTGTTTTACCGTCCCAGCCAATCGTTTTCCGCTTTTGCTGATCATCCGTAAGAATTTTAGCCAAATTTGGTACCCCCTTAAATTTTTTTAAATCGTTGTGTTATTTTACTTCCTTTAAGTGGAAAATACGGTGTTCATCAAGATAAGCTTCAAAACCAATTGGAACAACTAATGTAGTTGCTGTAGATTCCAAAATTGAAAAGGCCTGGATTCGGTTGCCTGGCATTAACTTTTCCATCTCATAAATGTTTGCCCGCAGGAATTCACCATTCCAATAAATTTTACGGTGACCAACCAGCGCATCTGCAGGCGGAGTTTCCCCATAGATTGGCTCCTTTGGAATTTGCGGTTTGGCAACTTCAACAACCCCGCGCACAATCGCACCTGTTATGGAATAGCCAAGCTCAGGAGATAGTGCTGCTTTTGCATAAACTCTTGCGTATGTCTCTTCAAATGTTTTGATAAGCTGTTCCCAATCATCAACAGATTTGAATGCTGAAATTGGCGCCTCGATTTCCAAGTCATTTAATTGACCCTGATACTGCATACGGTAAAGAAGACGGAAATCCACTTCCTCTGGAGCATAATCGTTTTTCTTAAATTCCTCTGTTACCTTTTTCTTCAACTCATCCCATGCTGCCTGCAATTCTTTTCCTGCCATTAAAACGTCGGAGTCTTCTGCTTTTTCGGCAACATTAATGTCCAATGTTTTATCATAGCGGTATTCAAAATCTGCAGCACCGCAGCCAAATGCAGAGAATCCAGCTGCCCATGCAGGAATTAAAACATCTTCAAATCCAAGACCCTTTGTATACCCTGCAGTGTGCAACGGCCCCCCGCCGCCATAAGAGAAGCAGACATACTGTGAAGGAGAATATCCTTTTCCCAGAATCATAGATTCCAGATAATTGCGGAGCTGTGATTCTAATAGTTCAATAACTCCATAGGCTGCATCTTCCACAGTCAAGCCAAGCGGATCGGCAATTTGCTTTTTAACAGCTTCATATGCTTTTTCTTTTGAAAGCTTGATTACGCCGCCAATAAAGTTATCTGGGTTAATTAGACCTAAAACAACGTGGCAGTCGGAAACGGTCACCGTATCGATGCCACCGCCTGGATTACATACACCAACACGAGACCCTGCGCTATCCGGTCCTAGCGTAATATTTCCATAGTTAGGATCAATACGGACAAAGCTTCCTGTACCCGCACCTGTTGTATCCATTGATACGAGCGGCAGAGATAGTACGAGTCGTGCCATGTCAGGACTTGTATTAATGGCTAGCTCTCCTTGAGTGATTAAACCAATATCAAAGCTTGTTCCGCCAATGTCTGAACAGGCAACATTCTTTAGACCAAGCTTTTCTGCTAAGTATTTGGCGCCAACCATTCCTCCTATTGGTCCGGAAACACAAGTTCTCGCCAGTTCATTTGCTTTTATGCTAATTGTACCGCCATGGCTAGCCATGATTCGCAGGTCAAAATTAGTGCCCGCATCCCTTAGCGCAGTATCAATATTTTCCAATGTTTTCCGTGATGGTTCAGCCGCATAGGCCTCCACAATCGTGGTATTTGTCCGGTGAGATTCCTTTCTCACAGGATAATAATCAACAGTTGCAAATACCTTGATATCCTTATTTGATTTTTTAACAACTTGTTCAGCAATGTCACGGATACTTCTTTCATGTGCTGGATATTTATAGGAGTGAAGCAAGCTAATGACAATGGCTTCAACATCTTCATCAATGAGTTTCTGGATTGCTGGTTCAACCTCATGCTCATAAAGCGGAATGACAACGTTTCCAAAAAGGTCGACTCTTTCGGTTACACCAACTGTCCACTTTCTAGGTACAAGAGGCTGATCAAAGTGATGAGTATTGATATGAATTCGATCTGAATAGGAATAGCCTAGGAAGGATTGAAGTCCGCGGCCCATTCGATGGCTATCCTCCATCCCTTTATTAACAACTAACCCCACACGGCGGCCAACCCTTGAAACAAGACGGTTAAGCATGGCTGTGCCTGAATACACTCCAGCAAGCAAATTCGGGAATTCCTCTTCGATTTTTGCATCCCATTGGCTCAAAGCATCTTTAGCAGAGTTTAATAGTCCAATATGTTCATCGAGTGGAGTTGTCTGTGCCTTACCTACAACAAAATCCCCTTTTTCATCAATAATGAACGTGTCTGTCATTGTACCTCCGGCATCAATGGCAAGAATTTGCGATTTGGCCAAATGAAACTCTCTCCCTTCAAGAAAAAATATCCTTTAAACAGCCTTTATTTTGTGCTGTTCACATTTATTAATAATGCAAGGAGTGTGCCAACATTTTAGAAAATGATTTTCTGCTTAAAATCAAGGTTTTACCCGGATTAATCTAAAGTTCGATTAAATGGAGTGTAGTGAATCGCTACACCTGTAGCGCTACAAATGTTTTTAATAAAACAGTCCTTTTGAATGTTGATTTAACCTAAAGGGTAGTCTAATATTATGAATATAAAGAATTTTTCAAAATTGTAAAATTTATCTAAATACCTCTTAAACTAGGAACATTTTTTTCGGCAGAAATTATCCGAATCTGATTTAGGGAGGTCTTGCACGTTGCAAAATCCGTTTCTTTCCATAATATCCACAAGTAATCTGCGAAATAGGGCAGGTGAATTAAGAAAGACATGGGAAGATTTCATCTCCAACCGCAATACGAAAGATTTGCAAGATGCCATACGAAATGAAATTCTTTCTTCATGGAGCCGGTGCCAGTCTATCGGCCTTAATCCAGGGCAAAAAGAAGCCCGAACAGCACTCACCTCACTAGAATTAGAAAAACTTCTATCGGAATCCGACCTCTATCTTGCTGCTAAACCGATTATTGATAATATTTACGACAAATTAATTGGAACGGGCTACCTCATCACATTAAATGACGAAAACGGTAAAATGCTCTATTTAAAAGGTGAACCAGAAATTATTAGAAAAACAGAAAAAGTGAACTTCTCACCGGGAATGGATTGGAGTGAAAGTGCGGCAGGAACAAATGCTATAGGGACGAGTATTGTTTCCAAAAAGCCCATTCAAGTTTTCTCTGCCGAGCATTTTTGCGAAGGTTTCCACCCAATGACATGCTCATCCTCACCTATCTTTCATCCGTATACAAAAAAGATTGTTGGCGCCATTGATTTCACTGGTCTCTGGCCAAGCACACAGCCACACACACTCGGGTTAGCGGTTTCCCTCGCACAGATTATTGAACAAGAGATGCTTTTGACCTATAAGAAGAAATACTGGCAGCTAGAAGAATACTACAATCATTGTAAAACCAAATGGAAAGATCATCCGGTGCTAGTTTTTAGTGATGAATATGTTCTTGTCAATGGTGATCAAGATTTAATAGACACCTTAAACTTGAAAAAAATGAGGCCAATTGAAAACCTTCACTCCCAAATAAAGATGCTGCTTCATAAACCAGACAGCTCCTTTGAAACAGATGGGTTTGAATTCATTAGTGCAAAACCCATTTTATATAATAATGAAGTAATTGGGTACGCAGCTATTTTTAAAAATAAATGCGGCCAGATTATCCCTCAGCTGAACAGCTCAAACCAATACCAAATTATTGGAGAGTCCGCAGAAATTAAAAGCATCTTACATAAATGTCAGCATGTGGCATCGGTTAATACCCCTGTCCTGCTGACTGGCGAAACTGGAACAGGCAAAGAATTGATTGCTAGGTATATTCACGAAGCGAGTTCCAGAAGAAATATGCCGTTTATTCCAATTAACTGCGGCGCGATTCAGAAAGAACTGATAAGCAGTGAGCTTTTTGGCTATGAAAGCGGAACATTTACTGGCGGAAAAAAGGAAGGAAAACGCGGCAAATTTGAGGAAGCAAATGGCGGGACGATCTTTTTAGATGAAATTGGAGAAATGCCAGTCGATTTACAAGTACATTTACTAAGGGTACTCCAAGAGAAGGAAATTATCCGCCTTGGTTCCTCAAAGACGATAAAGATTGATATAAAAGTCATCGCAGCAACTAATAGAAACCTTGAAGACATGATAAGGGAAGGCTTATTTAGAAAAGACTTGTTCTTCAGGCTCAATGTCATCTCTTTTAAGATTCCTTCATTAAAAGACCGAAAAGAGGATATCATTCCAATCAGCAACTTCTATTTAGATAAATTCGCACAAAAATACGGGAAATCAGCGCCAATCCGTTTGACTGACCGAACCATTCATTTTTTTATGAACTATTCATGGCCCGGCAACATCAGAGAACTGCGAAATGCTATCGAGCATGCTGTTATTTTCAGCAGCTCCAGTATTGTCGACCGCAGTCACCTGCCGGAATATTTGGCCTGCTTGAAAAAAAAGCATTTTAATATAGAAAATGAAGCGGAACAGCTTGGCTACTCTCCAATAGAAAAAACTGAAAAAGAACAAATCACAAAACTCCTCATCGAAACAGGCTGGAACATATCGGCTGTATCCAAAGAAATGAAAATCGCCCGCTCCACTATGTATCGAAAGCTGAAGAAATATAATTTAAATGAGCATGATATTTTAAAAATATAGAATTTGGCACAGCTCCCCTTTTTTATTTAAGCAAAAATTTTAGTATATATTTTAATGTGTTTGATACAAAAAATGCTGATTCCAATTTAAGAATCAGCATTTTATCAATTTATTTATCGGTTTTAACTAAAGAATCTGTCCTAAATTGCGGAATGGGCAAACCTAAATGCTCTCTTAATGTGTTTCCTGTATACTCTTTTCTAAATAGGCCCCTTTCCTGCAATACTGGAATCACTTGATCAACAAACTCCTCAAACATGGTTGGGTAATAAGGGAATAGCAAATTATAACCATCACAAGCCTCATTTTCAAACCATTCCTGCATTTGATCCGCAATTTCTTCCGGCGTACCGAATATAAACCGGTGCCCGCGTGCACCTGCTACCTTTTTAGCCAGCTGGCGTATGGTTAATTTTTCACGGCGTGCTTGGTCAATGATTAATTGACGCCTGCTTTGATTCCCGTTAGTGACTGGAATGACTTCAGGCAACTCACTATCCAAATCAAATTGATACACATCTAATCCGCCTAAATAATCAGATAAAAATGCTAAAGCAATATCTTCTGGCAGCAAATCCTGAAGTTCTTCAAATTTTTCCAAGGCTTCTTCCCTGGTTCGCCCAACAATGGGAGAAACACCTGGTAAAACTTTAACATGATTTGGGTCTCTGCCATATTCCTTCGCAGCGTTTTTAATATCATGATAAAAATGCTGCGCTTCTTCTATAGTCTGCTGGGCTGTAAAAATAACCTCGGCTGTTTTAGCTGCAAATGCCTTTCCTCTTGACGATGAACCAGCTTGTATCAATACTGGATACCCTTGAGTTGGACGGGAAGCATTTAAAGGTCCTCTTACATTGAAATACTTACCTTTATGATTAGGAATATGTAATTTGTTTTTATCAAAATAAATACCTTTCTCTTTATTTCGAGTGAGAGCGTCTTCTTCCCAGCTATCCCAAAGCTTTTTGACAACCTCAACAAATTCATCGGCGATCGCATATCGTTCATCATGTTCTGGATGATTCGGCAAGCTAAAATTCAACGCATCATTTTCATAATAGGACGTAACAATATTCCAGCCTGCCCGCCCTTTACTTATATGATCAATCGATGCAAATTTCCGTGCTAGATTAAAAGGTTCATTGTACGTGGTACTAGCTGTAGCAACCACTCCAATTTTTTCAGTAACTCCTGCCAGATGTGAAATTAATGTCAGAGGCTCTAATCGTATCAGTTCCGACGGATGACTTTCCTCAGTGATCGATAATCCGTCGCTGATAAACAGCATGTCGAGCTTACCCCTTTCAGAAATCTCTGCCAGTTCCTTGTAAAAATCGATATTTTCGAACCCATCTTGGGGTGTATTCGGGTGCCGCCATGCAGCAATGTGATGGCCGGAACCCATTAAGAATACACCTAAATTCATTTGTCTTTCTGACATAACACTCTCCCCCATTTCTCCAATATATATTGCGATTACCCTATCAACATACGATTATTAATCACATAATACCTACCAATTTACCTGGATATCATCCAACAAATAATAGCGGAATTTTCCTTCATGCCTATTCAGTTATCTAAAAAGGGTGATTTTTCAAACTACTATAGACGCACTAAATTTTATTATTTATTTATCCTAATTCAATGAACTTGCAAAATGATTGCCATTCCTTAAAAGATTTACAAGAATGGACAATTCTTCATGGAGCCTTTCCTTCGCGTCCACAT